>ERZ1674276.125-NODE-125-length-15407-cov-15.901837_pt1 | contig 15407 bp, 10 predicted proteins | sample MGYA00581194_ERZ1674276 | MGnify/ENA primary metagenome ERZ1674276 (study PRJEB41354, sample SAMEA4873337) | human saliva metagenome | biome: human-associated habitat [ENVO:00009003]; feature: mouth environment [ENVO:08000002]; material: saliva material...
AGAAAAGGATACTCATGTCACTGTCCATTGAGGACGCGACGCGTTTCGCCCAGGTGTTCAAGAACCTCGTCAATGGGGTCTCCGTGGCGGTCTTAGACAAGCGCCAGGCGGTGCGCCTCGCGCTCACGACCATGTTTGCCGGAGGACACCTGCTGCTCGAAGATGCCCCGGGCACCGGAAAGACCGCCCTGGCGCGCGCGATCAGCGCCGTCATCGATGGCACGCATTCGCGTATTCAGTTCACCCCCGACCTGCTTCCCTCCGATATCACGGGCGTGAACATGTTCAACCAGAAGACCGGCGAGTGGGTCTTCCACGCGGGCCCCGTCTTCGCTGAGATCGTTCTGGCGGACGAGATCAACCGCGCCTCGCCGAAGACCCAGTCGGCCCTCCTGGAGGTCATGGAGGAAGCGCAGGTCACGGTCGACGGCGTGCGTCGTCCCGCGCCCCAGCCCTTCATGGTTATCGCGACCCAGAACCCCGTCGAGCAGGCCGGAACATACCCCCTGCCCGAAGCCCAGCTGGACCGCTTCCTCATGAAGACGTCAATCGGCTACCCCTCGCGTAGCGCCATGATCGACGTCCTTGACGGCTCGGCCTCGCCCGACCGATCCAAGAACCTCCAACCCATGGTGTCCGGCCAGGACATCGTCGCATGGTCCGCACTCGCAGCGGATAACCACACGGACCGCGCCGTCCTGGACTACGTGGCCGCCCTCGCGGAAGCCACGCGAGAGGACGAGTCTTCCATGCTGGGAGTCTCGACGCGCGGTGCCATCGGCATGGTCCGATGCACCCGCGTGTGGGCCGCCGCCCAGGGACGTAACTTTGTCCTGCCCGACGACGTGAAGGCACTCGCCGTCCCCGTCTGGGCCCACCGCATTGTTGTCGACCCCGACGCCGCCTTCTCCGGTGCCACCTCCGAGGGCGTCATCCAGCGCGCCCTCACCTCGGTCCCCGCACCCGCTGTCGGCGCGTAAGGAACCTCTCGGTAGAAGTGATGGAAGGGAAGCGTTCGGATAGCGCAGACGGGGTCGGGCACCGCAGGGAGCAGACAGGCCGTCCGCGGCCCCTCGCGGCGCTCGCGGGAGCCGTCACGCCGATCGGCTGGGCCGTCATCGTGCTCATCGTCGCCGGCGTCGCGGTCGCCGCTGCATTCCAGTGGGTCGAGGCGTTGGCGTGCGCGCTCGCGGGTGCCGTCGCACTCGTGCTGGCGGCAACCCGCGTCGCGTGGAAGCCCCCGCACCTCGTGTCGATCCGCGTCCCCAACGAGCGCATCGTCGCAGGCCAGACTGCCGTCGGGGAGATCACGGTGCGCAACGAACGTAACCGGCCCGTGCGGTCGGGCATCATCGAGCTACCGATCGGCTCGGGCACCGGCGAGTTCGTCGTGCCCCCGCTGGGTGCGCGACGGTCGTGGGACGAAATGTTCCTTATCTCCTCTCGTCACCGCGGTGTCATCAACGTGGGTCCGGCGCGTTCGGTGCGCTCTGATGCCCTTGGACTGCTGCGCCGCGTGCGCGTGTGGGACGAGCCCGTCGTCCTTCACGTGCACCCGAAAACCGTGCGTGTTCCCTTCGACGCCACCGGTTTCCAACTGGATGTCGAGGGTGTGTCCACGGGCAGGCTCTCCAGTTCCGATGTGTCCTTTCATGCGCTGCGCGACTACGAACCCGGAGACGATCGGCGCGCCGTCCACTGGCAGTCGACCGCCCGCCTGGGCAAGCTCATCGTGCGCCAGTACGAGGAAACGCACCGTTCCCACCACGTCATTGTGCTGGACACCTCCCGCGACGTCTGGGATCACGACTCCTTCGAGACCGCGGTCTCCGTCGCCGCCTCGCTCGCTCTGGCCAGCCTGCGCGAGTCCCGTCCCGTGTCCGTCACGACGACGGAGGCTTGGCTGCCGTCGGGTAGCGCCATGCGCCTTCTGGACACCCTTTCCGAGATCAAGGCGGGTTCCGGAGGGGACCTGGCCCTGCGCGTGCGCGAGGCAGTGGCTGAGCGCCCCGGAGTCTCGGCCCTCACCCTCGTGGTCGGCCCGAAGGTGAGCGATGTCGACGCCGCGCACCTGGCGCGGCTGGCTCCCATTGACGTCCCCGTTTCCATCATCCGAATCGGTGGGGCTGAGGGACGAACCAGGCGAGACCTCGGGCGAGGGGTGCTCCTCGACTGCTCGCGCCTTGAGGACCTGCCGCGCATTATCGTTGCCGGAGGGCTTGCATGACCACCAGCGTTGATACCAAGCCTCGCGCACAAAGGGTTGAATCGCAGGCTCAGACGACACCGACGTCCCCCGTTGCAACCGAGGTGCGAGCGTCCTCCGTTCCTTCTGCCTCTTCCCGTGACGGCGACCGTCCCAACGTGGGGCCGCAGGGGCCTCGTCCCAAGACGACGCGTTCGCGTCTCCTGACCGTCACACAGCGTTTCGCGACGTACCGGTCGAGCTTGCCGATATGGTCCCTCCTGGTTCTTGCCTTCCTCTTCGTGGGGCCTGTCGCGGCCTTTGAACCGGTCTTCGGTGGCGGAGTTGGTGCGATCGCTGCCGGAGCAGGAGTGGCCTGCGGCCTGGCGATCGCCGCGGCCTCGACTCACTGGCGGTGGGACGCACTGTCGACGGTGTTGAGCGTTGTCGTGACCTACTTTTTGGGCGGAAGCGGTGCCGCGCTGCGCTCAGAGGCGCTGTATGGCTTCCTACCCACGGGGCAGACCCTGCAGGTCATGGTGCTCGGGTCCTTCCGTGCCTGGAAGGACCTGCTGACGTTGACGCCCCCGGTGTCGGTCTACTCGGGTCCGGCCCTCGTGCCGTGGATGTGCGGCCTGATCCTGGCGGTCCTGGCGGGCCTGATCACGGCGCGTGCCGGACGGGCCGTCCCGGGGTCGATCCCCGTCGTAGTAATGGCGGTTATCGCCGTGTTTTTTGGGCTTGCGCGCTATCCTCTCCCTCTGTCGCTCGTCCTGGTCTGGTGGGCGCTCGTGGTCGCCTGGTGGGCGAGCGCCGCCCAGTACCAGAGAATCACCCTGGGGCAGGATGTGCTCGTGGGACGAGCAAGTTCGCCTGGCGGCGAGGCAACGGTTGGGCGGCGTTCTCGCTCGACCGTCTACGTGGGGAGGCGAGCCCTTGGTGCCATCATTGTGCTCGCTGTCTCCGTCGGCGTTGCGATGCCGGCTGCGGCGTTCCTGGGGTCCTCCCGCGGGCGCCTTGTTGGGCGCGACCTGATTCAGCCACCCCTTGACGTTCAGGCGTTCCCTTCCCCGATGTCTTCCTTCCGTCACTACACGACGGATCTCAAGGACGAGACGCTGCTGACCGTCTCCGATCTACCTGAGAACCAGCGTGTGCGAATCGCCGCGATGGACGTCTACGACGGTACGACCTTCGGCATGTCCCGGAAGAGAGACGACGGACATACGGGTTACATCCCGGTTCATACGACCATCCCCGGTCGCGCGCAGGGCACCTCAGTGGTGACGCTCACGACCACAGGACTGTCAGGCCCGTGGGTTCCCGTCCTGGGAACTCCCTCGCAGATCGCTTTCACTGGTGGGCAGGCAGCCCGGCAGAAGAAGGGCCTCCATGTCGATACGTGGGCGAATGCGGCTCTGACCACCGGCCCCGTCGGTTCGATGAGCTACAACGTGACCACGGATTTCGTCGCGCCCGTGCGCGACGAAGAACTGGCTAACCTCGTGGCGGTGTCGGCAACCCTGGAGGACAAGAATGTTCCCGACGGCCTCGCTGATAGGGCCGCCGAGCTCACGCAGAACGCGTCGACGCCGCTCGCGGCGGCGCGAGCCATCGAACACTACTTGTCCACCAACGGCTATTACCTCAACGAGAACACTCGTTTTTCGCGGCCGGGCGTGCGCAGCGATCGGCTGGAGCGCATGCTGGCCTCCGACGAGAACCTGATCGGCGACGACCAGCAGTACACCGCGCTCATGGCTCTCATGCTGCACCAGTTGGGCATCAACGCGCGCGTCGTCATGGGAGCCTACCCCGAGGGCGGCTCCCAGGGAGGTGCCGCGACCCTGCGTGGATCCGACATTCGCGCGTGGGTCGAGGTCGAGTTCTCGGGCGGTGTCTGGGGCGTGTTCGACCCGACTCCGCCGCGCGATCATGTGCCGCAGACTCAGGTGCCCAAGCCTCGTTCCGTCCCGCGCCCGCAGGTCCTGCAGCCGCCGGAGCCTCCCGAGCCCCCGGCTGAGATGCCTCCGCCCACACGAGACCAGAACGCCGACCCCCTCAAGCCGCCCGAGGCGGGCCTTCCCTGGGGTCTCATCGCCGCAGGCTCGGGCGCTGTCATCCTCCTCGCTATGCCACCCCTGGCGATCCTGGTGTTCAAGGCGGGCCGGCGCAGGCGTCGCCGCAGGGCCTCCCCCGGCGAGGCGCTGGTGGGTTCGTGGGACGAGGTCGTGGACCTGGCTGCCGACTATGGCCTGCGTATCGATCTGGGACGCACTCGTCAGGAGACCGCGTGGGCTCTTTCCTCCCAGTGGGAACTGGGGCAAGACCCGGGCGATCCCTTTGCGCTGGTGACGGACGAGGTAAACCTTGGCGAGGACGGGGCGACCTCCTCCTCGGATAGTGCAGGCGTCGCCGACAAGGGGCGCTACGTGATTGATGGCTGGAGCCGCTTCGGAGGTGACGTTCCCGCTCCCGTCGTCGTCGCGCGCTTCGCAGACGTCGCTAACTTTGCTTCTCATGGTTCTTCGCGCGACAGTGCACGCGCCGCGTGGGCACAGGTGAGGGACCTGCGCGACCAGGTGTCCAAGCGTGCGGGCTTCCTTGCGCGCGTGCGCCGGGCTTTCTCCCTGCGCAGTCTGCGCATGCGCCGCAAGCTACGCAGGGTTACTCCCCTGGTCGGGCGCACTATGCGAGAGGAGAACGATCAGTGAGTCCAGCTGTCGCAGGCATGAGGGGGCCGGATATTCCCGGATTCCGGTGGGTCCGTCCTCTGGGGCAAGGTGGTTTCGCCGACGTGTTCCTGTACCGTCAGGAGCTACCGAGTCGCGATGTGGCTATCAAGGTCGTGCGTGCTCAGGGCGATGCGCGGGGCACGAAGGAACTGCATCGTGAAGCCGATGCGATGACTCTCCTGTCGGGGCACCCCTCCGTCGTGGAGCTACACGGGGTGGGAACGACCGCGGACGGGCGGGCGTATCTCGTCATGGAGTACTGCCCGGTTGCCGACCTCCTCACCCAGGTTCGCGCGCGACCGATGTCGCTTGAGGACGCCCTGGATACGATGATCAAGATTTGCGGCGTCGTCGAGACTTTCCACTGGCAGGGCTACGTGCACCGCGACATCAAGCCCTCGAACATCATGATGGATGCCTACGGCAAGCCGGTCCTGGCCGACTTTGGAGTCGCGTCGAAGGTCGGAGCGTTGGAGGTTGGTGCCTTCGATGGTTTCTCGGTCCTCTGGGCACCCCCGGAGCAGCAGGACGTGACCGCACCCGCCTCGCCGCTGCAGGACGTGTGGGCTCTGGCGTCAACGACGTGGACTTTTGTGACGGGGCGTAGCCCCTTCGAGGACCCAATCGGTGACAATTCGGCGGCATCGATTGCCAACCGCGTGCAGCGCGGACGCATGCGTGGCCTGGGGCGAGCGGATGCTCCCTGTGAGTTGGAGCGTGTGTTGCGTGCGGCGATGGCGGTGGACCCGGCGGAGCGCACGCCTTCGGCCAAGGAGTTTGGCGAGGGTCTTCAACGGGTTCAGGAAGAGATTGGCTACCCGCGCACGGAGATGGAGATCAAGGAGAAGCGCTCTAAAGCCTCCGTCACCGTCGCTGGCGATCAGAAGACGCGGCTGCGTGGCGCGCCGGTCATCGACCCGGATGCGACGCGGCTGCGCTCTGCCACCTACTCATTCGAGGGAGGGGCTGGTTCCGGCGGCGTCGAGGCAGTGGCGGACTCGTGGAAGAGCGATCGTTCTGGGGATGTGGACGAGGTCTCGGCTCGTCGTGTCGTCGAGGGATCCTCGGAGGCTAAGAAGACTATCTCGCCGCTGGCGGGCGTGCTGCTGGCGCTGCTGGCCGCGCTGATCGCGGCCGGGCTGGTGGCGGGGATACTCCGTGGACAGGGGTCGTTTACGCGGATCGCTCCCGATCCGGAGAAGACGAGTACCTCGGCGGCCCCGGGTGACGCGTTGGGCGTGGCACCCCCGAAGGTGTCGAATCTGGCCGGCGAGTATTCCGACGGTACGGTGGCCTGGACGTGGACCGCGCCCGAGGGTCCCGCTCCCTCGGACATCGTGTACGCTTACGAGGGCTCGGGGGCGGCCGGTAAATCGCGTGGTCGCGTGGAATCGACGAGTGTGACGGTCGATGGGGCCAGTGGCGAGAACTGCATCGAGATCACGACGGTGTCGCGTTCTTCCGGGCGCATGTCAGACCCGGTGCGTGTCTGCGTGGAGGTTCCATGACGCAGATCATTTCGTCGGTTCGTTATTCTTACTTGCAGTCCAGTTTCGTCGATCGAGACGCTGGTCACGCCGGGTGTAAAATAGTCAGTATCGCGCGTAGTCTCTCGCGCTCAACGCAGCTAAAGGATGAAGGCACATGTCTCTAGAAGAACATGCGGAATGGTCCGCAGTTCGATGGGGCGCGTCGACCGACATCGGTCCGGTCCGCTCTGAGAACGAGGATTCCTGGCTGGCGGTTCCCCCCGTCTTCGCTGTCGCAGATGGGATGGGCGGGCACCTGGGTGGTGCCCAGGCCTCGTCGAAGGCTGTCATTACGCTGCGGGAGTTCCTGAGTCCTCAGCGCCTTGGGAATCGTTCCGTTGACCTGGTGGATCTGTCTGTTGCGATCGACGCAGCGGCCACGGCGGTCGCCTCGTTGGCGTCGGTCGATAATCCGATGAGTGCGCCCGGCACGACGCTGTCGGGCCTCATGGTGCTGCGTACCGCCGAAGGGCCGTACTGGCTGTCATTTAACGTGGGTGACTCCCGTGCCTATGTTGTGGGTGGTGGGGGCATTCGGCAGCTCACCCACGACCACTCGGCGCTGCAGGAGGCGCGTGATCTTGCGGCTACCTCTGGGGCTCCTCGTGTGATCCCTCCCGCAAATGTCGTGACAAAGGCACTCGGTGCAGGCCAGGTCGGAAGTGTGAAAGCGGACTATACAATCATGCCGTTGGAAGATGGAGATCGGGCCGTGATTTGCACGGATGGCGTGCACGGTGTCCTGAGTGATTCGCGGATTCATGAGGTTGTTGCGGACGGCGATGGTCCGCAGGGCACGGCCGACAGACTTGTTCGAGCGTCGCTGGAGGCGGGGACTCGGGACAATGCGACCGCGGTTGTAGTTTACGCAGGAACCAAATCGCGAGTAACATTGACAATGAATGTCATGAATCGGATGATTCAACCAGTACGTCCGGCGTCGATTGAGACCGCTCGCCGGGTTCCTCGTAGAGAAGGCGGTAACTGATGCTTCAGATTGGACGCTTCCTGTGTCGCGGGCAGGGCGCGATGCTCGTCACGGGTCCCCTCGGTGCGGCGCTGGCTCCGCTCGACTTTGCGGATTCCGCCGCCGATGTGGTGTGGGGACGCGCCGACACCCAGGCGTGGCTGTCCCACGTCCAGGCTGAAAAGGGTGACGTCCTGCTGCTGGACTGCGCGGGCGAGCAGCCGTACCTGACTGTGCTGGGCAATATTCAGCTGCGCATGCGTGCCGCCGGCCAGATCACCGAGCAGGTGTGGACCGACCCGATCTGGGCGTGGCCATTTAACCCCGGTGAGTGGCAGACCTTCGAGGCCACCATCGTCGACGGCGACGAGGTCACGTGGATGGTGCCCGCCGCCGATCGCGTCGAAGCTGGCGAGATCCGTATCGGACGCGCACTCGACGAGGTCGAGGCCCTTGCCTCGATGCCCGTCGACACGATGGGCTTCCTGATCAATCCCGATATTCCGGACCGCGAGCGCCGTGCCCGCCGCGAGGCTCGCGAGGAGCTGCCGGAGCCTTCCGTGCACTCGGCTTCCGTCGATCTGGCGGCTGTTGAGGCCCAGTTCCTCGCCGCGACCAGCAATGGCCCGGTGTCGCTGTGCCCCTCTTCGCGCAACCCTGACGACGAGAAAGCTCCCGAGGCTCCCGAGGTCTCGGATGAGCAGGTCAAGGAAGCTTCGCACGAGGAGGCGTCTGCGAAGGATGCTGAGCAGCCCTCGGGCGAGCTCTACATCGTTGCTGATGCCGAGGAACCGCCGGTCGACACCGCTGAGTCCGCCGAGCGTGCGGGCGGTTTCGGCGAGTCGGGTGCCCCGGCCTCGTCTGAGCCGGCCTCTGGGGAGGTCGTCGAGTCTCCCGCCGTCCCTGAGGCCATGAGCGCCGAGGGCCTGGCTGACCTGGGTGCTGAGACTGATACCGAGGCGACGATCCTGCGCCTGTCTCCCACGAACTCGGGCCCCGCCGCGCCCGTCGCATTCCTGATTCACGGCGGCACCGTGCCCGTCGAGGTTTCCCGTGACGTCGTCATCGGCCGCGACCCCGACGCCCGTGCGCTGACCGGCCGCCCCGTCGCGACCGTCCTGCGCGTGCCCAGCCCGCAGACCGAGATCTCCCGCTCACACTGCGCCGTCATGATGACGACCCCCGGCTCCTGGGCCCTCATGGACCTGGGCAGCGCGAACGGCACCGTCCTGCGCCACGCCGATGGCTCGTTCCAGGACGTCACCCCCATGGTGACGATCGCCCTGAACGACGGCGACCTCATTGACGTGGGCGAGGGAACCACCATCGAGTTCCGCGTGCGCTGATTGACTCAAACGCTGCAGGTGGGGCGGGCCTTCGGGCTCGCCCCACCTGTGTTTGTCTGCGTTGTTCACGGGGGAGAGGGGAGCGGTCGACTGTCCCGGCCTCGTCTATGTAAGAACAATCATACTCGCGCGCGCCTTGAGGTGACCTAGGTCCCTTGAAGCGTGTATCCTTACCCCTGGTAGCGACCCGCTGGTGGGTCGGTCATCGCAAACAAGGAAGTTGAGGACCACGATGGTCAAGTACGTATACGACTTCTCCGAGGGCGACAAGTCCATGAAGGACCTGCTCGGAGGAAAGGGAGCCAACCTCGCCGAGATGACGAAGCTCGGTCTGCCCGTTCCCCCCGGCTTCACGATCACCACCGAGGCGTGCCGCGCATACCTCAAGGAGTCGACGGTTCCCGAGTCGCTTGCCACCGAGGTCACCACCGCCCTGCGCGGCGTCGAAGACCAGATGGGCCGCCACCTCGGCGATCCCTCCGACCCGCTCCTCGTCTCCGTGCGAAGCGGCGCCAAGTTCTCCATGCCCGGCATGATGGAAACCGTCCTGAACATCGGCCTCAACGATGAGTCCGTTCTCGGCCTCGCAGCCGTTAGCGGTAACGAACGCTTCGCGTGGGACTCCTACCGCCGCCTCATCCAGATGTTCGGCAAGACCGTCCTTGACATCGACGGCGACCTCTTCTCCGACGCCCTCGACGCCCTCAAGGCCGAGCGCGGCGTGAAGGGCGACACCGAGCTGACCGCCGAGGACCTCAAGGGCCTCGTCGCCACCTTCAAGGGCATCGTCAAGGAACAGACCGGCAACGACTTCCCGCAGGACCCGCGCACCCAGATGGACATGGGCATCGAGGCCGTATTCCGCTCCTGGAACACCGAGCGCGCCCGCATCTACCGCCGTCGCGAGCGCATCCCCCACGACCTGGGCACCGCCGTCAACATCTGCACCATGGTGTTCGGCAACATGGGCGAGAACTCCGGCACCGGCGTGTGCTTCACCCGCGACCCCTCCTCCGGCCACTCCGGCGTCTACGGCGACTACCTGGAGAACGCGCAGGGCGAGGACGTCGTTGCGGGCATCCGCAACACGCTGGCCCTGTCCGACCTCGAGCGCATCAACAAGCCCGTCTACGACGAACTGCGTGCCATCATGCGTAAGCTCGAGACCCACTACCGCGACATGTGCGACATCGAGTTCACCGTCGAGCGCGGCAAGCTGTGGATGCTCCAGACCCGCGTCGGCAAGCGCACCGCCGCCGCCGCGTTCCGTATCGCCACCCAGCTCCTGGGCGAAAAGCTCATCACCCGCGACGAGGCCCTGGGCCGCGTCACCGGCGACCAGCTCACCCAGCTGATGTTCCCGCAGTTCGACGCCAAGGCCGAGAAGGAGCTCATCGCTCGCGGCATGGCCGCCTCCCCGGGCGCCGCCGTCGGCAAGATCGCCTTCAACAACGCCCAGGCCGTCGAGGCCGCCGAGAAGGGCATCAAGACCGTCCTCGTGCGTCGCGAGACCAACCCCGATGACCTGCCCGGCATGGTCGCCGCCGAAGGCGTCTTGACCGCCCGCGGTGGCAAGACCTCGCACGCCGCCGTCGTCGCCCGAGGCATGGGCAAGACCTGCGTGTGTGGCGCCGAATCCCTCGTCATCGACGAAGCTGCCGGCACCGTTACCATCGGCGACCTGGTCCTCACCTCCGAGGACACCATCGCCATCGACGGCCAGACCGGTGAGATCTTCCGCGGCGAGGTCCCCGTCGCCGACTCGCCCGTCACCACCTACCTGGCTGACGGCCTCGAGGCCGGCATTGCCGCCGCCGGCGAGGACCAGGGCACCCGCGAGCTCGTCGAGGCCGTCGACAAGCTCCTCGCCCACGCCGACAAGGTCCGCCGCCTGCACGTGCGCGCCAACGCCGACACTCCCCTCGACTCCAAGCGCGCCATCGCCTTCGGCGCCGAGGGCATCGGCCTGTGCCGCACCGAGCACATGTTCCTGGGCGAGCGCCGCCCGCTCGTCGAGCGCGCGATCCTCTCCGCTCCCGAGTCGGATGAGCGCCAGGCCGCGTTCAACGAGCTCGAGAAGCTCCAGAAGCAGGACTTCCTCGAGATGCTCGAGGTCATGGACGGCAAGGCCATGACCGTGCGCCTCATCGACCCGCCGCTCCACGAGTTCATGCCCGCCCTCATCGAGCTGGAGACGAAGGTCGCCGTCGGCAAGGCCACCGGCACCCTCGACCCCGCCGACGAGGCCATGCTCGTCGAAGTCCGTCGCATGCACGAAGAGAACCCCATGCTGGGCCTGCGCGGCGTGCGCCTGGGCATCTACCTGCCCGGCCTGTTCGCCCTGCAGATGCGCGCCCTGTGCGAGGCGGCCGCCGACCTCGTGGCCCGCGGCCTCAACCCGCGTCCCGAGATCATGGTTCCGCTCGTCGGCTCCGTGCGTGAGCTCCAGCTCGTGCGCGAGGAGGCCGAAGGTATCATCGCCTCCGTCGCCGCCGCCCGTGGCGTGGACCTGTCCGGCGTCTCCATCGGCGCCATGATCGAGCTGCCGCGCGCCGCCATGACGGCCGAAGACCTGGCCGAGGAAGCCGACTTCTTCTCCTTCGGCACCAACGACCTGACGCAGACCGTGTGGGGCTTCTCGCGCGACGACGTTGAGGGCGTGTTCTTCCCGCAGTACATCGAGGCCGGCATCTTCGGCGTTTCCCCCTTCGAGTCCATCGACGTCCACGGCGTGGGCACCCTGGTCTCCGAGGGCGTGCGCCGCGCCCGCTCCACCAAGCCGAACATCAAGCTCGGCGTGTGTGGCGAGCACGGTGGTGACCCGGCCTCGATCCACTTCTTCCACAACGTGGGCGTCGACTACGTGTCCTGCTCCCCGTTCCGCGTCCCCGTCGCCCGCCTTGAGGCTGGCCGCGCCGCAGTCGAGGATCACGTGGACATGACCGCCTGATCGCTGGTGGTGCTTGGTTCGCTGAGCGCCGATGAGTGAGCGTGACGAGGCCGCGGCCGGGAAACCGGTCGCGGCCTCGTTCCGTTGTGGGCGGGGTTGTGATTCCGCTGGTGTTCCGGGTGCCGGAGGGCTCGGCCGCCCGCGAGGCTGGACGGCCTCGCTTCGTTCGGCGCCGCGCCTCGAAGCCCGCCCGTGCCCTCCGGTCTCTCCGGCACCCTTCATGCCGGTGGCGGTGGGGGTTTTGCAGCATTAGGAGCTGGCTGGGGGCATGTCGCCGGCGTGTCGAGGTTCTAATGACGCCATTTCCCCCGTTTGGTGGCGGTGAGGCCGCGGCTTGAGGCAGTATGGTGCCCAAAGTGCAGACCACCTCGGCGAAATAGGCTGAAAATGGGCCGTTGTGGGTGAGGTGGTCTGCGTTTTGGGCGTAACGGTGTCTTGCGTGGTGTGTTGTTTGCACGCGAACCCCTGAACATGCGTGTTGACCCTTTGATGCGCACGTTAACCCCTAGACATGCATGTGGGCGTGGCTGCCGACGTGCAGGTCATCGGGTTCACGTGCGAGCTAAAGGGCCCAGATGCAGGTCATCGGGTTCACGTGCGCATCAAAGGGCCCAGGCCGCCGCCCATCGGGTTAACGTGCGCAGGCGTAGGGCCGGAGCAGAGGTGTCACGGGTTTTGGCTTGTCGACGGTGGCTGCGCTCAGGGTGCGGACGGTTGTGCGGTGCCCTCTCGGGTGCCGCTCGCCGAGCGTAGCGACGAGGCCGTGGCCGGGTAACCGGTCACGGCCTCGCGTGTTGTAGGTGTCGCTTGTTTGTTCTGCTGGCTGCTCAGGGGGTGACGCCCGCGCTCTGCAGCAGGAAGATCAGGCCCACCATGATCGAGTTGTTCAGAGCGTGGAACGCCCACGAGTAAGCGATGTTCTTCCCTGATTTCACGTAGATGAGGGTCAGGGCGATGGAGATCGGCAGGTAGGCCAGCAGGTCCTGCCACTGGTAGCAATGCATGTAGGCGAAGAGAATGGCGGAGATCGACGCGACGAGCCACGTGGGCGCAAACGCGCTGAGCTTGCCGATGAGGATGTGCCGGTAGAAGATCTCCTCAATCATTGGGACGCCGATGGCCACAAAGAAGGAGAACATGATGCTGAGAGCACCTTCGGACAGGGTGTTCATGACGGCCTGTTGGTTCTGGGCTATCGGCGGATTGGTTCCGTAGATGGAGATGCGCAGCGTGGCTTGCACAATCGTGAGGAGGAACCATATGCCGAATAGCAGTGCGATCTTGAGTACCGGTCGTGTGCGGAAGTATGAGAAGGCGGGGAAGAACTCACGCCCGAAGAATGCCAGCACCATGACCAGGAAAATCGAGTCGAGCACGATGTTGACGGCAGTGACGTTCCATGACTCGGGGATGATCGATGTCGGTACGATGCCGAGTAGGAAGAAGGTCGCGTAGGGGATGCCGAAGATCGCGATCCGCACCCAGTCGGCGCGACTTGGGCGCGCGGGCCGCATGGGGGACGAGGCCTTGGCCGCGTTATCTGTCGCGGTGACAGTGGGCAGGGGGCTCGGTGCCGGGGTCGCCCCGGTCGATACGGGAGTCGAAGGTGCGCAGTGCATGCTTGGGTCGGTAGACATGGAGCTGAGGCCACTTCCTGTTGGACTGTTGTGCTGCCCGTATATTCTGACAGATTTTGAAATAGAGTGGCGCGCGGATAGTTGAAACGATGTGCCTGGCGCTGCGGCCTCCTGGTTGGACGACGCGCGTGCAACGCGCGCGGGGATGCGTGGATGTTGAGGTGGTCGTGAACCCCTGCGCCTGGGAGGGCCGCGCCTTGGTCGCCCAATGCGCGTGACGGTGGCTGCGGGTGGCGGATCGCCACAGGGGAAGATTGGCGCGCAAGGGACGTGGCTCGTTTTCCCTGACGGGGAAAGGTTTTCGTGGCACCGTGTCAGCAAACGATCGCCCTGGGCCGTTAGTCCCTCAAGGGGGGTGTGTCACCGCGCTAGCACCGTCACAGCATGATCACAATTTAGGACGACCTAAACGGACTACTTTTCACCTCGGCGAGATGTGGCTACGCTCAACGTTTAGGAATTCCATCATCCCGGCTATACCTCATCACCGGACCTACAGGAGGCAAGCGGTGGCAGTGCTTCGCGTTCACCTGAGCAACGTCGGTCAGCGACTCAGTCGCGTTCTTATCGTAGCCGTGATGGCGGCTGTAGTCGTGGCGATGTTCGCTGCGCCCTCGCGCGCCGCGGATCAGACGTGGAGCGATGTCTCGACCACGATCAATGGCCTCATTGACGAAGGCGTGTCCACCTTCAAGGCGGGCAACGCCAAGGGAGGCAAGGACAAGGTCAACGACGCCTACTACAAGCACTATGAGATCACCGGTATGGAGAAGCAGGTCATGGCCCGCATCTCCGGCTCGCGCGTCTCCCAGGTGGAGATGGAGTTCTCCCTCCTGAAGAAGGCCATGAGTGACGCCGACAGTGCGGGCGTCGATAGCCACGCTACGACCCTCAAGCAGTACATGGTCGAAGACGGCGCGTCCCTGGATGGCGTCGCCCCCGGGTCGGCAGCCCAGGCCTCGTCGGATGATTACAGCCCCGGCGCGTGGGGCGAGGTCGCCAAGACCATCAACGGCATCCTCGAAGACGGCGCCAACGCCTACAAGGGCGGCGACGCCAAGGCCGGTAAGGACAAGGTCAACGAGGCCTACTACAAGCACTACGAGATCACCGGCATGGAGAAGCAGGTCATGAGCCGCATCTCCGGTTCGCGCGTCTCGCAGGTGGAGATGGAGTTCTCCCTCCTGAAGAAGGCCATGACCGACGACGACTCGGCCGCGGTTGACCAGCACCTCTCGACGCTGACGAACTACATCCGCGAGGATGCCAACAGCCTCGACGGCTACACCGGCAAGGCCGCCGACAAGACCAACGAGGGCTCGACCACCTCCCCGTGGGTCGCCCAGTTCCTGCCCTCCCTCCTCGTGATTCTGCGCGAGGGCATGGAGGCGATCCTCGTCGTCGCCGCGGTCCTTGCCTACCTGGCTAAGGCCGGGCACAAGAAGAAGGCCCCCATCGTGTGGGGCGGCGTGGCCCTCGCCCTCGCCCTATCCGTGGGCCTGGCCTTCCTCTTCAGCTACGTGACCTCCCTGGCGGGCGCCAACCAGGAGCTCCTCGAGGGCTTCGCCGCGCTCTTCGCGGTCGTCATGCTGATCTGGGTCTCCAACTGGATGATCAACAAGTCCTCCAACAAGGCCTGGGACGACTACATCAAGAAGCAGACGGACGCCTCGCTGACCAGCGGCTCCCTGCTGGGCCTGGCGTTCATCTCCTTCCTCGCGGTCCTGCGCGAGGGCGCCGAGACGATGCTCTTCTACGTGCCGATCGTCGCTGCCGCGGGCGACAAGGTCCACTACGTGTGGATCGGCCTGGCGGTCGGCCTCGTGGCCCTGGTCATCATCTACCTGCTCATCCAGTTCGCAGCGGTGCGCATTCCGCTGCGCCCCTTCTTCACCGTCACCTCCCTGCTGATGGCCTTCATGGCCTTCACCTTTACGGGTGCCGGTATCGGGGAACTCCAGGAGGCGGACGTCGTGTCCCTGACACCCATCTCCGGATTCCCGACCATTGACCTCTTGGGGATCTACCCCCGAGTGGAGAACCTGGCCGCGCAAGCCA
>ERZ1674276.135-NODE-135-length-14655-cov-10.504795_pt1 | contig 14655 bp, 11 predicted proteins | sample MGYA00581194_ERZ1674276 | MGnify/ENA primary metagenome ERZ1674276 (study PRJEB41354, sample SAMEA4873337) | human saliva metagenome | biome: human-associated habitat [ENVO:00009003]; feature: mouth environment [ENVO:08000002]; material: saliva material...
ATCAACGACGAGGCCGGGGCTGGGTCTCGCGACCACGCCCCGGCCTCGTGAAACGGCAGACGATCAGGCCTTGGTACGCGCGCGACGCGCGAGAGAGGAAGCGCCGACGACGACCCACGCGATGACGGCACCGAGGACGACGCCGAAAATGCCGGACAGGAGGGTCTCGACTAGCCAGGTGACGAAACCACCCGCGCCAGACACCGCGTGCTCGGCGACCTCGAGGATGTGATGGAAGACGGGGACGCCGACCTCGGCGAGGTTCGCGATAACCAGGTGACCGCCGACCCACAGCATCGCGACCGTGCCGACGACGCCGATCACGTTGAAGATATGCGGCATGACGCGCACGATCGTGCGGCCGACGTTGTCGACGGGGCCGGGGCGGTTGTCCTTGGGGTCCAGTGCGCCGCGAGCCAGACGCGCCCCGAAATCGTCGGCCTTGACCAGCAACGCGACGAGGCCGTACACGAAGAACGTCATGAAGAACGCGACCCCGATGAGGACGGCGACGCGCATGACGCCAGTCTCGCCCCCCAGGCCGGCCATCGACACGAGCATGATTTCGGCGCTGAGGATCAGGTCGGTGCGGGTCGCGGAGGCGACGATGCCCTTCTCGAGTTCCTCGCTGGAGGTGGCGCCACCCTCGTCGTGCTCCTCGTGGTGGCCGGGCAGCCAGCCGAGCTTCTCGAGGACCTTCTCCCCGCCCTCGAAGCACAGGTACGCGCCGCCCACGATCAGCAGGAATGGCAGAACCTGCGGGGCCAGCCAGGTGAGCAGGAGCGCGATCGGCAGGATGATGAACAGCTTGTTGATGAGGGAACCGCGCGCGATCTTGCCGATGATGGGCAGCTCACGCGCCGGGCTCAGGCCCGACACGTACTGAGGCGTCACCGCGGTGTCGTCGATGACGACGCCCACCGCCTTCGAGGAGGCCTTGACGGCGTTGGCCGCGACGTCGTCGATTGACGAGGCCGTGACCTTCGCGAGGGTCGCGATATCGTCGAGCAACGCGACAAGTCCACCGGACATCGGGTTTCCTCCTCTGAGCTGGGCGTGAAGCTCCTGGTTGGGTACCCGCGCATTGTACGCGTGGGGATAGGCTTGAGTCATGACGACTTCCGTACCCGTCCCCGCCCTCGACCGTGACCTGATTCGGTGCCTGCGTGCCGACGTGATCGCCTCGACGTGGACCGTTGAGAATCTTCAGACCTTGATCAGCGAGGGCGCGCTCTCCGCCCTCATGCGCGACTCGCGACTGCCCGCCCTTGTCGAGCTCGTGGGCGCGACCGACCCCGCTGCGGTCCTCACGCGCTTCTTCATCCTCGGCCTGCCTGAGCGCGCCTCGGCCCTGAACGAGGCCCTACCGACGCTGGGCGCGCACGGCCTGGAGTCCCTCGGCCTCGCGGCCACCATCGACGAGGCCGAGGCCGCCTCCGCGCTCGTCATGCCCCGTGCGGGCGGCGCGCCCAAGCGTGAACCCAAGGAGGAGCGGGAGGAGTCCTCGTCCCCGAAGACGACGAGCGTGCCGACGATGCGCGACCCCGGCGAGGAGGCCCCCGAGCCCGAGGTCGAGGAAGACCCGTGGATGCGAGCCCTCTTTGACCTGCGCCCCCACGCTGCGACGCTGCCGGGTGGCGACCACGAGTGGTGGGTGGCCTCGGACCTGGCGGAGGTGCAGACCGGCAAGCCGCTGTCCGACGACCACGTGCTTGGCATCGGCGGCGCGACCCTGACGCTGCTGGAGATGACGGTGCGTGAGCAGGTTGATTCGGCTCTCGACGTGGGTTGCGGCTGTGGCATTCAGGCCCTCTACCTGGCCACGCACGCCGACCGCGTCGTCGCCACAGATCTGTCGTCGCGCGCGTGCGCGCTCACCCAGTTCAATGCCGCCCTCAACGAGGCTGTCATCGACGTGCGTGAGGGCTCCCTCTTCGAGCCCGTCGAGGGCGAAACCTTCGACCTCATCGTCACCAACCCGCCTTTCGTCATCACACCGGACTCGGTGCGTGGCGCGTCCGGCCTGCTCGAGTACCGCGATGGCGGCATGGACCGAGACAACCTGATCCGCGCGGTCCTGCGCGGCGCGCCCGCGTGCATGAACGAGGGCGGCACCCTGCAGATGCTCGCCAACTGGGAGATCCCCGCCGACCGCAACCCGGACACCCAGTGGTCGTGGCGCGTGGATTCGTGGCTCGACGGCCTGCCGGTGGACGCTTGGGTCGTCCAGCGCGACGTCCTCGACCCCGCGCGCTACGTCGACATGTGGATTCGCGACTCGGGTGGCCAACTCATGGACCGCGCCGACTACGAGCGGGCCTTCACCTCGTGGCTGGCCGACTTCCGTCGCGCGGGCACGGGCGCGATCGGCATGGGTTTCGTGGCGCTGCGCAGGCTCGACGAGGCCGAGGCCGCCTCGGGTGGCAAGCGCGCCTACGACCTGTCCCTCGATGGGCACGCCCCGCGCGGGCGCGACGTGGCGTGGGCGCTGGCCTCCCTGCGCGCCCCGGAGCTGTGGGAGGTGGCGCTGACGCGCGCCTCGGACGTGCGCGAGGAGCGCCACTACGTGCCGGGCAGCCCCGACCCGGAGCTGCTCATCATGCACCAGGGCGGGGGACTGGGCCGTTCCGTGCCCGTCTCCTCGGCAGTGTCCGCGGTCGTGGGCGCTTCGGACGGCGAGCTGACGGTCGGCCAGATCGCGGCGGCCGTCGCGATGCTCACCTCCGCCGAGGTGGACGACGTGCGCGCCGAGATCGAGGCACCCCTGCGTGACCTGATCCGGTGGGGGTTCCTGACGTTCTGAGCGGTGTTGTGTGCGCGGGCGCCGCGGCTGCAGGGGCAGTCGCGGCGCTTGGCGTCAGGGCGTTGTTACTTGTCTTTCGGGGTGGATGCAGTCCGGGCCTCGTGCATGTTTACTCGCCGTAGTGGAAGCGGCAGGAAATGATCCAGAGGGCTTTGCCGTCGTCGCTGATCTGGTAGATCAGGCGGTGCCGTGAGTCTATCCGGCGTGACCAGTACCCCGAGAACTCGTAGCGGAGAGGCTCAGGCTTGCCGATCCCCTCGTTTCCGTTGCGCTGGATGTCCTTGATGAGTGCGTTGATGCGCTTGAGGGTCTTGCGATCCTCGAACTGCCACCAGACGTAGTCATTCCAGGCTTCCTCATCCCATGTGATGTGCATGGTCAGTCCTCGTCGAGTTCAATGAGGTCGTGAACGACGCCCTCGCCAGCGCGGTGACGTGCGATCGATTCGCGCAGGTGGCGGGCGTTCGCGGGGGACTGCATGAGGTAGACGGTCTCCATGAGGGACTCGTACTCGTCAAGCGCCATGATGACGACGCTCTCGTGCCCCTGTCGGGTGATGACGATTTCCTCGCGGTCGTTGACGACCTGGTCGAGGACCTCGGCGTAGCGTGCGCGCGACTCGGTGTAGGTCATGGTTTTCATGGGTGCTCCTCTGCTCGCCTATGTACAGAACATTGTACAGGATGTTAGGGTGCGTGTCTCTAGTCGGCTGGTGACGTGCGGGAGTACTACCTCCGTGCTGGAGCCAGCTACTGCGAGACTGCTGGCGCGGGGCCTGTATCGCGGTGGCCTTCACCTGGGAGGGAGCGGGCTGCGCGTTCTGGATAGGAAATGCCGATCTGGATAGGAACCGCGATTCTGGATAGGATATTTTCCTATCCAGAACGTCATAACCTATCCAGTTCGTGGTTTCCTATCCACTTCGTGGCCGCCCGTGTTTGCCCGCGTCCGCACGTGGGCCCGATGATGTGTACGTGGGCCCTTTCATCCGCATGCGGGCCCGATGATATGCGCGTGGGCAGCGCCGCCCACACGCAGGTCATGGGGTTAACGTGCGTATCAAGGGGTTAATGCGCAGTCCTTAGTGGCCGCGGTGGCGCGCTTTCGCTTTCAGGCGGGCGAGGCGGCGTTTCTCTTCAGCTTTCTCACGTTTCTTCTGCTTGGTCACGGAAGCTCGTTCTTGTGCCGTGCGTTCGCGTTCTGCTTGAATCGCCGCCTGTGACGCAGTGGAAGGAAGCGCACGGCGAGCGAGGCGGGACGCTTGTCGCTGTGTGCGCTTGGGGTTGTGGTGTGTCGTCTGGCGTTGGGCCATATCGGGCGTCCAAGCGGCCTCGTCGAGGCGGCACAGGAGAGCGTTAGCGTGAGCGAGAAGGAACTCGTAGAACTCCGCGTCTGAGGGCTGCGCGCCGAACACGATTCTAACGGCGCGAACACGGTCGGCCTCGTGGCGCTCAATGACACCGACCCAGAACTGACCATCGAAATATAGTGTGGACTCCGTCTTCATTACTCGTCTCCAGGTACACCAGGGTGGACCCGATGACGCTGGATTCTGCTCGGGGCAGCGACGGATGCGAGGCATCGCCCAGACTTCCTACTGGACTGTGCGGTTCGCGTATCAGGACTGACGACTCATTCTACGTCCTGTGTGCGGGGGCGTCGCTACTGGACGATCGGCTTGCCGCCGATGGACATGGGGGCGCGGGTGCGGGCCTGGGCGTCGAGGTCCTTCTCCCACGCGGAGGCGTCCTCCCAGTTGACGGAGGACAGCAGGTGCAGGGCACCCATCTCGCGCAGCGCGTCGAGGAGGATGAAGCGCGGGGCGGGGTAGGGGGCGTTCCAGGGGATCGCGGTCCACAGGCCGTTCTTTCCGACGAGGAATTCGCCGCGGTTGCGGTCGTGCAGGTCGTTGTTCGCGGTCTGGGCGTCGCCCTCGGCGGCCCACAGCCAGCGGGTGACGCGGAAGGCCTCCCACGTCTCCTCCCACGAGGAGTAGGAGGACTGCAGAGCCCGGTTGATGAGCGCGAGGGTGTCCCAGGCCTCGTCCTCGCTCAGCCAGCCCTGGCCGGCACCCGCGCGCGTCAGGTTCGCCGCACGAATGAGGTCCCATGCGGCGAAATCGAGGGTCTGGATGCCGCGGTCATTGTCCAGGAAACGGCGGATGCGCCAGCGGCGCTCCCAGGCCTCCATCGAGGAATCGGCGGTCTTATTCAGGCGAGCGATCTCGGAGTCCGCCCAGCCGGGCCTGGCGCAGCGCTCGCGCAGGCCCGCGAAATCCTCGCGGTGCCCGGCGCGCAGAAGCGAATAGATCTGGCGGAGCAGCCCCTCGCGGTCCGTGATATCCCAGTCGCGCTCCAACATCGCCTTCATGGTGTCTGGCTGCGCGAGCTTCAGCTGGTTGACGATCTCATCGTTGCACAGTGAGTAGACCATGGACGGGGCCAGCAGGCGAGCCTGCGGGTCGGTGGCCATGTCCTGGCGTTTGCCGCTCAGATGTGGGGTGTGGTGCTCGTTGAGCTTGTTCCACTCGCTTTCCTTGCCGGCCTTGCGCACGTCGCGCGGCGCGGGAACGGCGCCCTTCGAGCGGGCTGCCGCCTGCTTGAACATAGTCGCTGCGAGGGCCACGATGACGCAGCCGATCGCGAACCAAATCGGGAACGGAACGTTGGAGAGGAAATTCTGGAGCACAGACTGATTGTGCCCGATGGAAAGCAGATCACACAATTCAGGGGCGCATGTGCGCACCACGTGGGACGAGGCCGGGGCCGGGTTGTGTGTCCCGGCCCCGGCCTCGTGGATCGACTCGCGTCCTAGGGGTCAGCTCGCCCGCTTCGGCGTGATCCCCATGAGCACCGTGTCCGGGTGGGGGTAGAAGCCCAGGAAGGAGCGCAGGCGAGCGCTCCACGAATCCGATCGCGTGGGGGATGCGATGAGCAGGTCGTCGTAGAAGACGGATGCGTCGGTCGTGCCGATCTCGTCGAGCGATGTCAGGGGAATGCCCGAGGGGACGGCGTAGAGGGTCTCTGGAGGAGCGGGTTCCTTCCGATAGTCGTGTGTCGGGGGAATGGAGAGAATCAGGGATCCATCCGTCGAGATGGCTGCCGTACTTGGGTAGGAGACACGATCGGCCCCTCCCGCTTCGTTCGTGACGTATAGGTGCCGGCCGTTGATGGCGGTGATGCGCGAGGGGTAGGCATAGTTGTCCGCATGCGTGCACAGGTGTGCCCAGGTGTGCCCAGGTGACCTCGCCCGAGATGAGGGTCGTCGCCAGTTGCTCGCTCGTCGGGGTTATGGTCTGGCCGGTCTCGTCCCAACACCGGATGGTGTCGGCTCCCCTCAGGCGTATGGCGTTGTCTGTCAGAGGGATGCGCGAGATCTCAGTGCCGTTCGCGGTGATTGTCACGAGGGCAGGTGCCTCGGAGTCATCGGCCATCGTCCCGCTGAACGCCCAGCCGTCGGTCACCGGGGTCAAGGTGGTGAAGTCGGCGGACACGGGTTCCGTGACACTACCGTCCAGGAGATTGAGGAAACGGTTCACGTCAGTCCCAGGAACTAAGGTGTTTTGCTTGGCCGGGACGTATCCGTTGGCCATGGGGACGTTCATGGGGACGCCCGGCTTCTCGGGTTCGAAGCCACGGACGTCGGCGGCGTATCGCCATGCCTCGGTGCCGTCCTTGTTGTGCCCCAGGCACATGTAATCGTAATCCTGGAACATTCTGGGCCTGTCGCTCGGGTAGCACACGACGGCCACGGGCCACTGCACCGCCACGAAACTCATCTTCTCGCTTCTGTCCAGGTCCTGTCCTACGTCGAGGAGGGGCTGTCCTTTGTCGGAGATGCCGGAGATAACGGAGTCAGGGATCGGGAATTCCCACGTGGCCGTGACCTGGCCGTCAGAGACTCGGATCGTCTGCCCGTCGACGATGATCGAGTCGTCCCAGGTTAGGATCGGCGCACTCGATTCGGCCAGCTCTCGGTGCCACAGGACGGAGGGCTGAGTGCCGCGCAGGTCGATGGCCACGAGCGTGGGGGGTTGGTCCTTGTCCTTGAAGATCGCGACCAGAGTGTCGTCGACCTTTGCGTGAGAGTACAACTGTCCGCTCACTCCCAGTTCCGAGGCCGTCATCTCCCAGGCGACGTCGAAACCAGAGGCGAAGTCGGGGGAGATGAACGAAGAAATACGTGCGTTGCCCGAGTATCCGACGGGTCGGTGGGTGAGGCGGCACACGCAGATCGTCGCCGTAGCGACGAGCGCCACGACAAGAGTGATGGCGAGGCGGCGCACGAAGGAGGGGAGGGACTTGCGTTGGGAAGTCGGTGTGTCAGCTAGCGTCATCGCATACTCCTCATCGGGTCCGGTACAGGGGTCAGGCCGACGATGCGCTCGCCGGGAGCAGGAGACAGGGCGGCTAGGTGCTCGAACCAGGAAGATGATGGTGAAGCGAGTCCGACGATGAGATCGTCGAAAACAGGAGAGGCCGAAAGCAGACCATAGCTGCGCCAACCGTGAACGGTGGAGGCTCCCAATAATTTGTCTGACAGTCGAGTTGAGGGCCGGGAGGCAGCATCGATAGCCGCCCCCACGTTAACGAGAGCCGGACCCCACACGTTGGATGAACCGGGAGGGGAATCTAACTCGACGTAGGGCATAAAAATGAGCGAGGAATCCTTGCTCACGGTGGCGGTTCTCAGCATTGCGCTTGGGCTTTCGAGACCATTGATGGAGAATCGCTGACCCGTGGCCACGCTCGTCTCATCGTTGACGACCAGGGTGACCATATCTATCCACGGCTCAACGGCCAGGGAGCTTTCCCAGGAGGCTTCGCCTGTGGCTGCGTAGTGCAGGAAATCCTCGATCGTGGGCGCGGTGTCGGTGTTCGTGGCAGGTAGCGTGCGCAGGTTCGCCAGGCGATCCGATGACGGTTTGGTCATGACCATGATCTGAGGATTGGAGCCGTCGGGGCCCATAGATACGACAAGTCCAGAGTCGCTTCCAGATGCGATAAATCCAGATTCGCCTCCGATGACCCATCCGTCGGAGGCACGGATGAGGCGTTCTTGCAGCGTGTCCCAGCGGGTGACTCGGCAGTCTCCGTTGATCATGTACCCGGAGGAGGCACAGGCCTCGTTTAAGGCCTCCAGGCCGACGCGCTCGCCGGTATTCACATTCAGGAATCCCGTGAGGTCACCGAGCGACTCGCCCATTGCGGGTCCCGCGTGCTCACCCATCCACCCACGCAGAGGCACCCACCCGTCGACGGGGGTTACGGACTCCGGGAAGGAGCCGGTGGAGGCGTCGAAGTCCCACACGTGGGTGGCGTTCTTATCCCAGGCCTGGCAGGGGACCGTCGCGGGGCTCGTGCAATACAGGCGGACTGGGCCGATGGCTCCCGTGCTCCTGCCGCGCATAGACAGGTGTTCGTAGGGGGAGTCTGCAACACGGATCCCCGGAGATGGCCAGCCTGTGGTTGTTGTTCCGTCCGCTGGCGAGATGAGCGTGTTTCCGACGAGGAGGTCGCCGTCCCACCAGCTCATCCCTTCTTCGTCGTCGACGTCGACGCGCCATAGCTGGCGCGGCGCGGAGTGGGAGGCGTCGTAACCGACAGCGACGCGTTGAGTCCCCTTGTAGCCAACGATGAAGAGGCGTCCGTCGCGCGCGACGTAGTCGTCGATGCGGTCCAGGCCCGCGTCCGCCGCGTCGATTTCCCAGGCGAGGCGCACTCCGTTGATGTAGTTGGAGGACAGGAATCCGGTGTTCTGGGCGCTGCCGTGATAACCCCACGAGCCGTTTGCCGACTGGACGACCGCGAGGGCGCACAGGATCGACGTTGTCACTATCCACAGGCGTGCGCCGTGGGTAAAGGGGCAGATGATTGCGTAGTAGAGGCGCTTGAGTGCGCCTGCGTCATTGAAGTCGTCGTCGTTGGGACATCTCATGGTGTGATCCTATCGGGTGATCGACGAGGCTGGGGCCGGGTTGTGTGGGTCCCAGCCCCGGCCTCGTGGATCGGCCTTGGTCAGCTCGCCCGCTTCGGCGTGATCCCCATGAGAACCGTGTCCGGGTGGGGGTAGAAGCCCAGGAAGGAGCGCAGTATTGCGCCTGGAGAATCTAAGGTCGGAGAGGTGATGAGCAGATCCTCGTAGAAGGGCTGCGCGTAGCGCACGCCAACGTCCTCCAGCGAGGCCAGCTGGATCCCCGAGGGGGCGGCATACAGGTTCATCGGTGGGTTCTTGTCCGTCGAGTCCTTATCCTCCGGGGGCAGGGAGAGGATCAGGGAGCCGTCCGTTGCGGGTCTCAGGCTCTCCGGATAGGTGCCGTTCTCGGCCTCGCCCGCTCCATTCGTCGCCATCAGACGATGGCCATTCAACATGGAGAAACCCTTTTCGGAGTGTTGATCCCTCTGCACGCATACGGACGTCCAGGGGAACTCCCCCGAGGTGAGAGCGGATGCCACTTGCTCGCTCGTCGGGCGCACGACATTCCCGTCCTCGTCCCAGCACTTCACAAAGTCGAGGTCCGACAGCTTCATGAGTGGATCAACGTTCATGAGTGGATAACCGAGGCGAGTGCGTGACACCTCGGTTCCGTCAGGGGCTAGTGTGACGAGGGCGCGCTGCTGGGGGTCGTCCGGCATCGCTCCCCCCAGCAGCCATCCGTCCGCAACAGGCACCAGAGCATCCGCATTGTAGGTCGTGCTCTCGACGAGGACTCCGTCAGCCAGGTGGAGGAAGGCGCTGACCGGGCGATCCTCGTAGCCGAAATTCGGGGAGACGGGAACGTAGCCGTCGACCGCCGTCACGGGCAACGGGATACCGGGGCCCTGAAGGTCGTACGGGGAGAGGTAGACGTCCACCTTGTATCTCCACGCTTCGGTTCCGTCTTTGTTCCATCCCAGGCACAGGTAGTCGAAATCCTGAACGGCGCGTGCCATGTCTCTCGGGTAACAGACGACAACGACGGGCCATGTCACGCGTGAGAAACCCGCGGATGAGGGGTCGACCTGGTTGGCTCCCACGTAGATGAGGGCCTTGTTGTCGCGCCGTTCGAAGCGCGAGGTTGCATCCGCGGGGAGTGGCATCTCCCAGGTGGCCGTGACCTCGCCGTCGGCGACGCGGATCGTCTGTCCTGCGACCACGACGGAGTCCCCCCACGCGAACATCGGCGAATCGACATCCGGTATCTCGCGGCGCCACAGGACCGAGGGTTTCTCGCCGCTCAGGTCGAGCCCCACGAGCGTGGAGGGCTGGTCCTTCTCCCCAAAGACGGCGACGATAAAGCCGTCGACCTTCACGTAGGTCAACAGCGATCCACTCACACCCAGATCCGAGGCCGTCACCTCCCAGGCGACGTCGAAGCCCGAGGCGAAATCCGGGGAGATCAGGGAGGATGTGTGCGCGTTGCCGGAGTACCCGACGGGCCTGTGCATGAGCCAGGAGGCGCTGACGGCCAGCGCGCCAACGAGGGTCGCGGCCAATGCGATGGCGAGGCGGCGGAGGACAGTCGGCAGGGCCTCGCGCAAGGAAGTCAGCTTCTTGGGGAGGTTCATCGGATGCTCCTTGATGGTCCGGGTGCGGGGGTCAGGCCGACGATGCGCTCGCCGGGGGTGGCAGACAGGGCGGCTAGGCGCTTGTACCAGGGGGCCTGCGCGGGCGACGCAAAGCCAACGATCAGGTCGTCAAACACTGTTGTCGCCGACTTCATGTGGAGGTTCTCCCATCCGGGGACAGTGTAGGAACTGATGGCGTACTTGTCTGAATCGGCTGCGTTGCTGGTGGCATCGGCGGCCGCATTCACGTCGACGAGAAGCGGACGCCATTCTCCCTTGGGGATGAAGGAGGTGGGGGCCACGTTGATGTGGGGGAGCAACACGACGGACGCATCCTCGCTGAGCGCGGGGTTACCCAGCCACACGCTGGGGTTGTCGGTGTCAGTTCCGTAATACGACTGTCCGGTGCTGATGGTGGTCTCCTCGTTGATGGAGATCGGGGCATCGTAGTCTCCCAGCGACACGGTGATCGAGGAGTCCCACGATGCCTCGCCCGTGGCCGCAAAGTGCATGAACTGTTCTGTCGTAGGGGTCTGCGCGGAACTGAGATCAGGGTATGTTCGCAGGAACAGGAGGCGCTCCGAGGCTCGATGATTCAGATGCATAACCTGCGGGTTCGAGCCGTCGGGAGCGACGGTCGCGATGAATCCAACGTCGTCGCCGACGATCCACCCGTCGGAGGCGCGCAGGATCAGGTGCTGGTATTTGAAATCACTGGTGATGCGGCAATAGGGCTCACCGTCCGAATCGTCCAGCGTGGCGGGCCCGCACGCCTCCTCAATGGCATCCAAGCCGACCCGTTCACCAGTTTCAAGGTTGAGGAAGCCCGTAAGCTCGTCGAGCGTGTATCCCATGGCTGGGCCGGACGACGATGGCTTCCACGCGCGCAGGGGCACCCAGCCCTCCAGCGGGGTGACGGAGTCGGGGAAGGAGCCGGTGGAGGCGTCGAAGTCCCACACGTGCGTCCCGGTCTTGTCCCAGGCCTGGCAGGGAGCGGACAAGGGGGTGGGGCAGTATAGGCGAACCGGTCCGACCGGCCCCGTGCTCGGTCCCTCTCCCGAGGGATGCTGATAGGGGGAGTCCCCTAGGCGAACGCCCGGGGTCGGCCAATCCGAGTGCGTCGACCCGTCAGCGGTCGACACCAGGGTGTTGCCCACGAGCAGGTCATCGCCCCACCAGTTCACCCCTTCCTCGTCGTCGACGTTGGTGCGCCACAGCTCGCGCGGGGTGGAATAGGAGGCATCGAAGGCGACGACGCTGCGCTGAGCCCCCTTATACCCGACCAGATAGATGTATTTGTCACCAACGCGGTAGTCGTCGATGCGGTCCAGGCCCGCGTCCGCCGCGTCGATTTCCCAGGCGAGGCGCACGCCGTTGACGAAGCCGTCCGAGAGGAAACCGGTGTCCTCGGCGCGGCCGTGGTAGCCCCACGAGCCGTTCACTGAATGCATGACGGCGAGCGCGCACAGGATTGATGTTGTCACCATCCACAGGCGTGCGCCGAAGGTGAAGGGGCAGATGATCTTGTACCAGAGGCGTGTGAGTGCGCCTGCGTTACTGTAGTCGTCGTCGTTGGGACATCTCATGGTGTGATCCTATCGGGTAGCGTCCCAGGGGTCAGCCCGCGCGCTTCGGCGTGATCCCCATGAGGACCGTGTCCGGGTGGGGGTAACCACCGAGGTAACGCAGGAAAATGTTGCGTTTGGGAACAGGGGTCGCGATGAGTAGGTCATCGTAGAAGGGCTGTGCGGACCTTGCCCCGACCTGTGAGAGGGAGGCAACCTGCTTGCCGGAACGCGTGAAGTGGAGAGCCGGAATGTCGTCCTTGTCGAAATCCTTCCTGACACTATTCACCGGGACGCTGAGGATCAGCGAACCATCGGTCGAGAAGAATGATCCTTGTTCGTAGTTTGTGTCAGTGGGTGTTCCGTCCTCGTCGGGGGCTAAGAACCTCCTGCCGTTGAGGGCGTACATCCTGCTGTCGGGTCTGTTACTTTCAACTCCGTAGCACATGGGGGTCCAGCCGTGCCCTGTGCGGAGGGCTGCTAGTGCCTGCTCGGTTGTTGGCTGAACTGCTTGTCCATCGGCATCCACGCACGTGGTGGTGATGAGTGTCCTCCACCATAGTGAGTTGGTGGTCAGCGTCACCATCTCGCGGAGGCTGCCGTCTGGGTTCAGGACGGCGATGTCGCCGTCTTCAAGCTGAGAGTAACCCATCCCGTTAATGATCCAGCCGTCGCTTGTCGCGTAGACGTTGTCGATGCTGATGCGACCAGAGAAGGGCACGTCGAGATCCGTGACGGAGCCGTCGACGAGGCTGAGGAACGAATCGACATACAAATCATAATCGTTCTCAGAGTGCCCGACGATGAGATGGCCGTCGACCGTGGCGACACCGGTTGGCTTAACCGTCTGCCCATCGGCGTTCCTCGTGACCGCGTAGTTCCAGGCCTGGGTGCCGTCCTTGTGCCACCCCGTGCACGAGGGGCCCTCATTGCGATCGCCCGACCTCGAGTCGTTGATGGGCGTGCAGGTGACCACGACGGACGAGGTGATGGGAACAAAGCTCCCGCCGTCACCCCACGATGGGCGCGGGAACAAGACGCGTGGGGAACCGCGATCATGGTCGTACCCGACAGTGGTGGGCAGGGGAGTATCCCAGGTCGCGGTCACTGTGCCATCGGATGCCCGAATAGTTTCACCGCCCGCAATGATCGAGTCGTCCCATGTGAAGAGCGTGCCACTCTCAGAGTTGAACTCGTGGCGCCACAGAACGGTGGGAGTGGATCCACTGGGATCGATGCCGATGAGCGTCCCTGAGAAGGCCTGCTCTTCGTTCGATGATCTGCCTTCCGCAGTGGCGAGCACGACGAGGACCTCGCCGACCCTCGTGCTGGCGACGACCGGTGCCGTGACTCCCAAGTCCTTGCTCGTCATCTCCCAGGCGACGGAGAACCCGGAGGAGAAATCGGTGGAGAGGGTCTGCGAGGGGTGCGCGCGACCGGAGTAACCGGTGGGGAGATGGATCAGCCACGACAGGCCGATCCCGAGGACCACGGCGATGGCGGCGACGAGAAGCTTCCTCTCGCGGATAAAACCAAGCACGGAAACAAGGAAGTTGCGCTCACTATCCGGGGCAGTCATCGAACGCTCCTCATCGGTCCGGGGGCGGGGGTGAGTCCGACGATCCGGTCGCCGGGTGAGGGGGCTAGGCCAAGCAAGCGCTTGTACCACGGTGATGTCTGAGGGGATATGCGGGCGACGACGAGATCATCGAAGAGAACTGTGCCGGATGAAACCTGCAGGGTGCGCCATCCGGGGACTGCGGAGTTTTTTAGCAAATACTCGCCCTTATCAGGCCTGCTCCAGTCTGCTGCGGCCGCCGCCGAGTCAACGAGGAGCGGCGTGTAGTAATCCTTGACGTCCCTCGTGGACTTGGGGATCAATGCCACCGATGCGTCACGGCTATAGACAATGCCGCGCGCCCACGTGGCCGCGCTCGAATACGTTTCAAAGAGCTCCCGATCGGTGGCAAGCGGCTCGCCATCGTTGATGATGACCGAGGCCATGGCCGAGCCAGGCGACGTGTAGACCACCGCGCTCGAAGCCTCCCACGTGTGGTCGCCCGTGGCGGCGAAGTGGAGTAGGTCCTCAGTGGTGGGCAGTTCGGAATCGTCCGTCACGTGGACGTTCAGGAAAGCGATGCGTTCCATTGCCTCGAACGACAGAGTACCCACCCTCGGATTCGATCCGTCAGGGGCGACGGCGGCAACGTTGGAGTCATTCGCGCTGGAGGAGCTTACTCGGAGTCCGTCACTGATGATCCAGCCATCCCTGCCGCGAATGATGGGTAGCCGGAGTGTGTCTGGATGGACCAAGCGACACGTTGTCGTACCGTCGGAATTCTCCGCTTTTGCCGGGCCGCACGACTCCTCGATGGCGTCGACCCCCGTGCGTTCGCCCGTCTCCAGGTTCAAGAATCCGGCCAGCCCATACGTCATGTCTCGAAGACTCTTGTCCGGCCACTTGTCTGTTCCCCCCAGCGGCACCCAACCGTTCACCGGGGCAACGATGTCAGGGAACGCATCCGAGGAAGCATCGAAGTCCCAGACGTGGGTAGCGGTCTTATCCCAGGCCTCGCACCGTCCGGTGGAGAGATCAGGGCAGTACAGGCGGATCGGGCCAATGGGGGCGCTTGACCATCCCGTAGAAGTGGGGCGTGCATATGCGTTCCCAGCCAGGGAATCACCCGACGACGGCCAGCCAGTTGTTACCTTCCCATCTGCTGGAGAGATCAGTGTATTG
>ERZ1674276.142-NODE-142-length-14230-cov-9.722681_pt1 | contig 14230 bp, 18 predicted proteins | sample MGYA00581194_ERZ1674276 | MGnify/ENA primary metagenome ERZ1674276 (study PRJEB41354, sample SAMEA4873337) | human saliva metagenome | biome: human-associated habitat [ENVO:00009003]; feature: mouth environment [ENVO:08000002]; material: saliva material...
ATATCTACGTACGTGGATATTTGGACTGACGTGCCTGGTCTTTAAGACTACGTGCGTAGATAGAAGAAAACCACTACGTGAAGATGCTTTTTTCTTCATGAGAAGGACGCTTTTCCCTTCGCTGGATAAGAGGAATACGCGCGATAAAGCGAAGGGCTTGTGTATCACTTCGGAGAGGCATATCGGAGAGCTGAGCGTGCGATGCCTTAGCACTCTGAATAGAGGACAGGACTCTATACAACAGTCTCATCCTGCGAGCAAGGCGTCAGAGCGCTGTGCGGAAGGCGTCAAATTTTCGTGCGCACGGAAATTTGTCGCCCTGCGGACGGAGATTCTATGACGAGGCGAGCGAGCGGAAAAGACGAGCGAAAAGCCCCGTGTAAGCGGCAGGACTAAAGTCACGAGCGATACGCTCACGCCCCTGTCGCCCCATAGCTCGCCGCTCCTCGGGATGCGTGAGCATCCAATGGATGGCATCGGAGAGCGCCTTTGCATCTTGCGCAGGAGCTAAGAGACCCGTTTGCCCAGGGAGAATGAGATCACGGCTCCCAGGGATATCGCTCACGATGGTCGGGAGTGAGAGCGACATGGCTTCGCGCACCACACGGGGCGAAGCGTCACGCCAGCTTGGCAAGACGTATACATCCGTCCCCGCCATGTAAGACATTGCTTCGGGCGTTTCCCCGACGAAGGCCACGTCAGCTCCCACGGGTGTCGACTCGATCCACGCACGATCTTCGTCATCATAATTCCCGACGAGGACAAGCCCAACGCAATGATCATTCAGCTCTACCATCGCCTCGAGGAGGGTGCGCAGTCCCTTGAAGGGGCGCCCCTTGTTGTTGGCGACCATAGATAGGCGAAGCTCCTTGTCGCGGAGGGCCTCGACAGCGATGGGAGCGGCGAGAGCCTTATCCGCCCAAGATAGGGAGAAGGGCTTCGTCGCGACGGTAAGCATGTCCTCAGGGAAGAAGCCTCGCAGGTAGCCCTCGACGTGCTCCGTCTCGCAGACCACGTGCTGTACTCGGGGATTGAGGATGCCGAGATAATAGGTCGGGTCGGTGCGACGAACACGAGCGCCCGTACCTCGGTAGGCAACGTTCTTCGTGCCGAGGCCCAGCGTCGCCATCAGCACATTCGACAGCCCCGAGCTTCCAGGCGAATAGGTCAGGTCGAAGTGATACTGCTTCGTGTAGCGTCTGAGCAGACGGATGACAGAGAGATTTATAATCCGCAAAACGAAGCGTGCGGCACATCGCAAACGAAGCGTACACCCCCACACACCGCTGAGAAGAAACGAAGCGTCACATTTTCGGGGAATATACCAAGGGCGTTCGGCAACCATCCGAACGCCCTTCTTGCATCAGTCAAATAGGGTCGGCTCCTCCTCCTTGACATAGTTGCACACCATCCATTCTTCCTGCTTGCGTCGGGAGGTTTTAGAGGCGGAGATCGTGCGCTCGATACGATGGATGTGCCACCCGTGCGCCGTAGCATATCGCTCGATATTATCATCAGGGAACATAGTTAGCATGAACTTACCCTTGACCTCTGTAAGGAGGTCAAGGAGAGCCAGCAGGTGGCTCTCGCCGAACACGCCCTCGTAATGCCCGCAGTCACTCCCCACATAGGGAGGATCGACGAAGTGGAAGGTATCGGGCGTATCATAGCATCGGATTACCTCGAGAGCATCCCTATTCTCAATCGTGACATTATCCAGACGGCGGGCGAGGTGCTCACCGAACTCCTCCTTTGCATTCCTCAACTTCTTTGGCATGCCACCACCAAAATCATACCCGAATGTCCCATCGAGCATGCTGGCAAAGCTCATCTTAGAGAGCGCCCATACGGCCCACGCTCGATCCATACGAGTGAAGAACTGCGGGTACTCCAAGATGTGGGCTGCGTGTGCGTGGATATCCCTCGAGTGTACTGTGACATCGACACGAGCCTTCAGGAGGTCATACTCCGTCTTGAGCATCTCGTAGAAGTTGGTCATCTGCTGGTTGAGGTCGTTGATAACCTCACCGTCAGAAGGGGCTTTAGCGAAGAAGACAGCCGCGCCACCACAGAAGGACTCTGTATAGAGGGTGTGCGAAGGGATTAGAGGCAGGATATGCTTGAGCATCGTCTGCTTACCTCCATAGTAGGTGATAGGGGTTCTCATTTAGGATAAATCGTTGTATTTTTGCGGTCTCTCACCCACACTACATAATAGCAATGCGCCGATACGAAAGGAAAGGCATTAAGCCCTCGACCTTTGCGTATCGGCGCATATTTGTAAGTGTGAGGTGAGAGTCCACTTACGAAGGTCGGGGGCTTTCTTATACCCCGACCAGGGAAGAAGTTACTTGTAGTTGAACTGGCTCTTGCCGAAGAGGCGAACAGCCTTGTAGTAGAGGTAGGAGAGGACGATGAACCACGTCTGTGATCCCGCCTTGCGACCCTTGAAATAGTCGATAGACCGCCCTACCATATCCTGAAATAGGCCGAAGTCCGCTCGCTGTCTATCCTGCTCCGTTCCCCCAATGTTGTAGCGAACATCGTGCTGAACGCACTCCTTCTGGAAGAACTCGTAGTGCGGAGGCTTAAGCCAGCGAAGAAAGCCTGAGCAGGCTCCGCATCCGTTAACCTTGTTATCTGTGGCCATAGTCTATTAGCTGAACTCCGCAGAGAATGCGGAGGTGAATATGCGCATTGAAAGCGGCGATATTTCGCCAGCGGTAGCAGGCTCCAGGCGATGTGTGAGGGCGTATCGCTCCATCGTGCGGTCGTAGGTCTTTATCGGCACTGGATATACAGCCCCCGCCTTTTGAGGTCCAGTCATCGACACGCCAGCAGATCGAGCCATATCAATGCCCGCCTCCCAGGCCCCTTTCGTTGCCACGGCGACATCCCACAGGGTCTGCCCAGGTAGCGTCGTCACATCCATCGTTTACGTATCTTGAGGATGAAGATGATGACAGCAATGATGATAGCGGTGCTGCCGAGCACTCGTAGCGTAGAGTTGATATCGGCTATTGCACTGGTCTTTTTGACTTGGGTCTCCACGTAGACGCTGTCAATTTTTTGCAAATACACGGTGTCTCGCAGGGTGCGGTCTCGTATGCGTGTACGCCACCGCTCTAGGTAGACGGTGTCCCCCTTAGAGTGGATGTACACGCTGTCATGCACATAGATGCTATCACGTTGTACGCTGCTGCGGTCACTCCACTCCACGCGATGCTCACCCTTGACTACGGCAGTCTTTGTCGTTCCGCAAGATGAAAGCGATACGAGGATCAGCGACCAAAAGAGGATGAGCGCGAGGAACAGCAGCAGGCGCTCTTTATCTACTCGTCTCATAGCTCTACAGGTCTGCATACTCAGGAATAGCATCGAAGCAGGGGCACTCTTTAATGCGCTCCCACGGGTCTACGATACCGTTACCATTGGTGTCAGGAGAGAAGTCGCGATGCCCTTGGATCTTAGCCTTGGGGTAGCGAGCTCGAAGCTCACCGAGGAGCTTACGGAGTGAGACGCGCTGAGCCTCAGTGCGATTGTCGACACCCTTCCCCGACTTATCGATGCCACCTACGTAGGCGACATTGATAGTCTCCGAGTTGTATCCCTTGACACCATTGCTGATGAGCTCCTCGGGTTGCATCGCATGCACGACCCCGTCCGCGGTGACCACATAATGGTAGCCTGGGCGCTGGAATCCGCGCTGCTTAAAGACCTGCTGGAGCTCCTTAACACCCCACCCTTGGGGGGAAGCCGTGCAGTGAACGGCGATGTAGTTAATTGTCCTCATTGTTGTCGTCTTGATCTTGTTTGGTAGGTTGCTTAGGCTGGTGGATGTACCTGTCTAAGCGATGCTTATAGTCTATGCCGAAGAGCGCCCCAGCGAAGGTCGACATCTCACCAAATGCAAGGAGCACGGAGTTGTGTATCTCCCCTCGAGGGACGACAAGAAACGCCGTCCAGACGAGTGCTATGCCCGAGAGAGTGAGGAGGACGGCTATCCAAAGTTGGACAGTAAGGCGCTTGCGCATAATAGAGTTAGTAGTGGGCGTCGATGTGGATGCCCGAGGTTGTTATTTTGATGGAGTTGACAGTTTGCCCGTCCATCTCGAGTTGCTCGCGAATGCGAGCTCGCCAGTACAGTGGCTGGTTATCAAGGAGCATGTCTGAGACACCGCACCCGACAGCTGGGGCTTCCTTAAGCTCACCCTGATGCAGGGTGAGTATCAGGGCTTGATTCTGAGGCAGCGTCTCACCGAGAGTAAGCCCCTCAACGATGCGCCCCTCCTCGTCGCGCACAGGACGGATACGAGGGTCATAGTCGGCTGAAAGCTGGATGCCTATCATATCAATGTGTCACTTTAGTGTCTTCGTAGTCCTCTCTCCTCGTTAGGGTGAGCGGCTTACCTGCCCAGGAGGCAACGGCTGCCTTCAGCGCCGCTCCGCCATCATTAGGCACGGGGGTCCAGCTTGAGAGTACCTGCTTGATGTCGTTGATCTCCCTCTCGAGTGTGTTGAGCTTGTTCGTGAGCTCCTTGACCTTGACGATCCCTCCGAGCGAGCCTCCATTGATGATCACCTCCTCGGCTCTATCCATTGAAAGCACAACCAGGTGATCAAGATCGCCCGTGAGCGATCCAACGATGACGACTGAGCCGACGGCGGGGCGCACAATAATCTGCGCTCCATCCACCTCAGTGGAAGCCCGTAGGCGCACATCAGGAATGCTCAGCCCATCGATGGAAACCTCGCAGGTGATATCCGATAAGGCTGTGACAACCCCCTGGTAGAGGTTAGTTGCCTTGCCTCCTCCGATCTTAGCGAGGAGCTCACGTAGCTCTCTGTATGGGTCCATTATTAGTTAAGTCTAAATCCCAGCTCGACTTTCCGCTTTCCGCCCGATGAGCTGAACTCCGTCGTAACGGAGCGAACGAAGTAAGTACCCTCTTTATGTGGGTAGTCAGGGTCGTGGATCTCTGCGGTGTCGCCTGCACGGCACTCAGGTATGAGCCAGGTATCGATGCTTCCGTCGTAGCCGTCGAAGGTGCGCCGTTTCAGCTCAGTCTCCCCGCGCAGTCGCATACTCACCTCGTCAGAGGTAGGACACTTGACGGTGATCTTGTCTCCTCCAGGAGTACCGACCTCTATCTCGCGCACCTTCCCATCAGGTAGGAGGGCCTTGACAGTTATCTGGTACTTCTTGTCCTCCGCCTTGCGGTAGGTGAGGTCAGCAGACTCAACATTATAGCCGAAGTCATATAGGCGCTCTTGTCCGATGACCTCTCCTGGAGGGTGTAGATGGAGCACCCCAGGGCGCAGGTAGATGTCGGCTCCGCACTCCTCCTGCACCTTTTTGAGCACATCATAGGCGGTCGCCGACTTGAAGATGAACTTATCGTACACCCAGGAGTAGGTGCATTCAACCTTGAGCGACAGTCCCACCTCCTTAATGATGCGAGACAACAGGCTTGACAGACTGACCTTCTTCAGTACAGCATCCTTGAGAGGTTTTCGGAAGAGGAAGAGGTCGTCTTCGCACGTCAGCGTCAAGTCACCATTATCAGTGGCAATGCGCTGCAGGTAGCCCGTGAACTCCTCGACGAGTCCCGTCTCCTCATATCCTAAGCGAATTGTGACGGCATCTCCACGATGGATCGCATCCTCAATGTCGAGAGCCTTGTTGTACTCGGCGGCAGGGAGCGTGATCTTAGCCGTGTCAGCGAGGAGCTCCACCGAGGAGTGTATCTCCACCTTATCGAGCATCGAGAGCTGGTAGCCACCTATCTGGATGTCATAAATCATCGTGTACATAGCTGACTACTTGGTGAGGTCTCGACGAGTGAGCAGGAGCTTGTAGGTATCGTCACTCACTGCCTGGAGGGAGAAATTCTGGTTGGCATCACCCGATGTGTGCGGGAACTCCCACGACTCAAAGACGATGCGTGTAATACCGAATAGCTCCAGAAGGGGGCAATAGGCGGAGACCTTGGCTGACTCGAGGTACTTGCGCAGGCGCTGCACATCCTCCTTTGGGTAGCGTCCATCGGATCCGATAAGAACTCCCTCAAGTCTGATGCTATAGTCATCAAGCGTCCAGCGCTCCTTGACGGACCCTCGAATCTTCCCCTTTGAGACCTGCCGCTTCGTCAGGATATGCTGCCCTGTGATGGTGATCATCGGCTCTTGAGGGAGTAGCCACGGCTCCTCACCTTCAAGAGCCAGAGACACGGGGAAGACCATTGGCAGGCCGAGAGCATTCGTCTGCACCTCCTCAAGCTCCTCCTCAGAGAGAGGCACATCTACCTCGGGGAGATCTCCGTCAGGGAGGGATACCCCTGCTCGATTGAAGAGGAAGGGTGGAGGTATGGGCAGCCGCCTAATTATAGTGTCAAGCTCGAATGTTGTCATCGGTCAGTGCTTGTTGCTATGGCCAGCGAGCGGTTGACCACTGATATGATGCTGCGCTCCAGCTCAGCAGTATCGGTCTTATCCATCATGGACACCTGTATGCGCTCGACGAGCTTGCCGATATTCATCGTGATTTGCGTGTTGCGCGTACCACCAGTGGCTATTGCATCGCCTGTCTTTCCACGGCCACCCTTGCCCTTACCTTTGCCACCCTTCGCGCTTCCAGAGCCAAAGATGACGCTCTCACTACTGCTACTTCCGAGTAGGCCAGGAACGGATATTGACGAAGTCTCTTTGCCTTCATCACGCTTCTTAGCCTCGTCCTTGGCGATCTCTTCTGCGAGGTGCTTGTCGTAGCCAGATCCAACGCCACTGAGGAGGTCCTTAGACGACTGGTAGGCTTGTGTGGCACTATTGACGCCGACGAAGCCCTTAGCAGCATCGCCTACGGCATTGGCCGCACCAGAGAAGTCCCCCTCAAAAAGCAACTTGATCGCCTTACCGACGTTGCCCACAGCATCGAGCAGCTCGTTGATACGATTGGTCACGTACTCTTTGATGATACCGCCGAAGCCCTTAATAGTGTCCCACATCGTGAGGATAAAGGCGCGAAACCCTGCGAACTTATTCCAACAGGCAACAACCACCGTGATGAGCACCCCGATTGTGAGGACAATCATCCCTAGTGGGCTCATTGCCTGTACGGCGTTGAGGGCTGCTTGCGCGCCTGCGAGCGCTGTCATAGCACCCTTGGCAATAAGCGATGCGGCGGCAAGCCCATACTGTGCGATCCGCTGTAGCTTGACAGCGATGGTGAGTGAGACGATGATCCCTGTGATGACAAGGATTGTCGTCTTCCACCGCTCGAAGAATCGCACCGTACCGACAACAGCATTGATGACTCCGCCAATGACTGCGAAGACCTTAGGCACATACTTCCCAACGACCTCGAAGAGGTCTAAGAGGTAGGGCTTGACCTGCTCGTAGATACTGACAGCTCCACTCTGTATAGCTCCCATCATGGTGTTCCATGCCCCAGCTCCAGATGAACCCAGTGCATCCATCATTCCATGAAATTGCCCACCTTCACCAGTCGCATGAGCGATTGCCTGTGCTACATTTTTCGCAGTGATCTGACCCTTACTCATCTTCTCCTGGAGGGATTCGAAGCTCTCACCTGTCATTTTAGAGAGCTCCTTAAGCGGGTTGAAACCAGCACCTACGAACTGCATAAGGTCTTGCCCCATGAGCTTGCCTGCTGCATTCACCTGGCCAAAGACAAGCGACAACGTGGAAAACTTTTGGGCATCACCCCCCGAGATATCCGCCAGCTGACGCATATACCCCGTTACCTTGTCTGCCTCAATCCCAAAAGAGAGCATCTGTTTTGCTCCTTCTGTGAGTTGCATTCGGTCAAAAGGCGTTCGGTCAGCGAACTCAGCGATTTCCCCGAGCATCTGATTTGCCCGCTCTCCATTGCCGACAAGCGTCTGAAATGCGATACTCGTTTGCTCTGCCTGCATCCCGATTTTTGATACTGCCGCCAGCCCTCCGCCGATGAGGGCGTAAGGGTTGGTTAGCAGAGCAAAGCCAGGGATGCTACTAAGCTGGCTACCCAAGTTAGAAAAGCTGAAAGCCTTGCTGATGGACGCGCCAACACGCTTAGCCTTACTTTCGATATTGTCGAGAGCGCTAATAACTCCTCGAGCCGTCGACCAGACATTCTCCTGCCTGGCTTGGAGGTTGATGAAGAATTTTAGCTGCTTATCCATTGCTTTGGGCTTCGAGCTTTCGGAGCTCGTTGAGATAGTTGATTGTGGCCGCCCATTGATGATCAGGCAGCGTATCGGGGTCTAGGTGTAAGTAGTAGCGGATGTAGGTGTCAAAGAAGAGGAAGCTCTCCCAGGAAACCTGTTGCTCTTCGGAGGAGGAGATAACCTCCGCCTCCCTTAAAGCTTTTTTACTGAGGCCTCCTTCTGCTTGAGGACTTCATCCAGCTTGCCAATAGCAGGCAGGAAGTAGTCGTCATCCTCAAGGATCTCCTTGTCGCCATCCAGCCAGAGTTGCTTAAAGAGCGTTTCCGACAGCTGGATAGGATCCTTAATTCCTGATACGAAGCTGAACTCCTGGCGGGTAGGCTTGCGGATAGCGCAGCTCTTATCCTCTACGACGATGAGGAAGATGGCATCTTTGCCATGCTGCTTCTTCCACGATTCGATTTGTTCGGGTTTGAATTCCATTTTTATACAGATTAAAAAGCGTTCGAAGGACTATGCACTCTGCTTGCGCAGGAAGGTGAAGGGGAGGGCATATTCAGTGAACTTATCCCCCTGCTTCCACTTGTCTTCCTCCTTGCTAAAGGTGCAGCCGACAAGCGTGTCGGTGTGGATGACATCGCCCTGAGAGGGGTCGCCATAGCACACCACGATGGTTGTCGAAGCTCCTAGGATGCTTCCACCACAAGCCTTCTGCAGGAGGTGGAATTCACTCCCCGTAAGGGTGATTGTACCAGAGTACTTGATGTTACCACGCTGGACAGCCATTGGCTGGCTCCCAGCCCCGTAGATGGGCTCCTGCTCCTGCTCGGCGGTGTACTCAATGCCACGGAGACCAGTGACACGACGACCGCCGAGGAGCAGGGTAATGGTCATCCACTCGTACTCGCGTCCGTTGTAGATGTTCATTGGAGTAGGATTACTTAGATGTTACAGCTGTGAAGCCAAGCTCTACGTCGATGTAGCGAGCATAGCCGAATGGGCGTACCGAGAGCTTTGCTCGCACCTCCGACGTCGCAAGGACATTGGTAGGCAGGATCTCAAAGCGACAAGCGCTACCCGTAGAATCATCGGCAGAGAGTTCCCCCTTGGCAGTCATAGCTCGGTCGATAGCCGACGTAATTTCCTGCTCCCAGCTACGCACGGTTGCAGGGTGCAGCGTGCCGTCAGCTTCAAGATCAAGCTCGTCAAGAAGGAAGGAGAGGAGGCTATCGTAGGCGATGCGGTAGGCCTTGTCGATCGTTCGGCGTGCAGTGACATGAGCATAGTCGTCAGACTCGCTCGTCGCCAGACGATCGTCGCAGAAGTAGAAGCCTACGCGGCCGACATACTGACGAGGGCAGATATACCCCTTAGTGTAGAGGTCGGCGACAGCACCTGTCTGCTGCTCGATAGGCTGACCGCTCAGATAGATTGCATCGGCGGCAATCTTACCATCACGTACGCGACCTACGTTGCGCTGCACTCCGATTGCTGCGACACGACCAGCCAGGAGCCCAATGGCAGCACCCTTACCATCTGGCTGGGTGTCGCCGACGAAGACACTTACTCGGTTGCAAGCAAGCTCCCCAAGATCCTTAAGCCCCTGACGTTTGAAGCCACGGCCTTCAAGGATGACGAAGAGGGGCGCATAGAGCGCCTCGGTTGCATACACTGCGGTCTCTTGCGCTTTGGGAATAGCGGAGAGGACATCAGCAACGATCCCCTCTGCGGCCTCAGGTTCATCCTGCGCATCCAGGGCGATGGCCACTGCGCGCAGTCGGCCCTTACACAGGGTGATGAGCTTACGGAGCTCACCAGCATCTTCTTCGGTGTCACCCTTCGTACAGAGCTCGGTCATCGTCTTCGTCTTCTCGACGCCATAGATGATGACCTCCGCACCTTCACCAGCCTCAGCATAGAACTCACGCACGTGCTTATAGAGGACAGCATTGTTCTTCCCTGTGACCTTAAGGCCCTTCAGGTCTCCAACCGATTGGATGGAATAGGGCTTGCCGAGCTCGTAAGTTGAGCCAACGGCCGTAGAGGCGACCATGAGAGCGAGGAGCCCATCGGGAGAGTCGCCTACCTTGCCGAGGTTGCCCTCGGCAAAGGTGATTTTAACTCGTGGTAACTGTGCCATGATCGTTGCTGTTAGACGTTACCCTCCGCAATCAGGAAGAGCCCCTTCTTGTCGTAGCGTCGGTGGCTACCGCCAAGGCGCATCAGGAAGGAGTAGATGTCTCCGTAGTACTGCGGATCCTTTTCACTAGCGAACATCTCGATCTTGCCCATGGCACGAGACACACAACTCTTCTGCCATGCAAAGCCTGCTGCAACCTCGGTTGCATCGCCTCCATCGGGAGTTGTAATAAGCTCTCCATTGGCCTTCATTCGTAGCACCGTACTGCGAGAGAAGATGTCAATGTTGTAGAGGCGACCTACCGTCCCCTTTGATACATCGGCCGAAGCCAGGAAGGCCATTCGGTTCGCTTCCGTAAGGCTATCAAGAAGGTCGGCATACATATCTGAGTCAATGATCAGATAGCGGCCTGTAGCTGGGAGATCTTGCTTGTCCATGCGGATAGCAATCTGGTGGACGACTTTATCGGTCATCTTCAGACGACGACCTGTACCCTGTGTAGTGTGAGCATCGCGCTGTGCGCCATCAGTCAGGATGGTGTGTGCTGAATCAGCCCCCTTCGCCCAGCGCTGCAGGATGAGCTCAGAGGCGACACGACGCATCTCCTCCTTGTCATTGAGGATGATTGAGGAGCGCTTGTTATAGGACAGCTCGACAGTGTCAGCGTGAGAGATGTGCACGGGATCACTAGTGAGTTCATCCAGCTCATAGGTGAGATCCTGGTCCGTTCGCTCTGTAGGCTGAGCGGGCTTGGTGGTGCGGTTTACCTGCACCTTGCTGGGTCTGCCTGCATTGGGCACATGGACAATTTTGTTGTCCACGTACTGGGAGTCATCCTCCGACTTCTGCACAAAGGAGTTGTCTGGGAAGAAGTTCTCTTGCAGGGTTTCGATCCAGACTTCGGTCTGTAAAGGCATAATTGTTTGTTTTGGTTAATAGGTTGGTTTATCGTCGGAAGGTCAGCCCTTATACTCCGTGCCGAAGCGCTCACGGAAGAGCGCCTTGAAGCCTTCAAAGTCGACCTCCTTATACTCACTGAGAAGCTCGGCCTTATCCAGCTCATCCCAAGTCTTGTTTGCGAACTTGCTGGAAGGTGCTCCCCCTTCCCCCGTCTCGATATATCGGCGTGCGAAAGAGGGGTTCTTCTTAGGCGTCGCCTGTGCAGATGGAGGGATCGAATTAATGAGCTGACGGGTAGCGTCTGGATTAGACTGCATGAGGGCTGTGTAGTGCGGCAGGAGCTCCTGGGTGATTTTCCCAGCCTCAACCGCTGCGTGGAGGAAAGTTTCCGTCTCCTGCGCTTGGAGCTGAGAGAGCTGCGCGCGAAGCGTTTGGTTCTCCTCAGCAAGCTCCTGCTTCTGCTGATAGAGGTCCTGTACGCCTCTCGTGACATCAGCCTCAGTGGCGGTGTTGGAGAACGCTGGACAACTCTTACGGATGTCATCGATTAGTGCCATGTTATCTATCATTTGTGCCTGTTTGTTCAGGCGGTTATCAAAGTACTTACGTATTTCCTCTGCGGAGGAAGAGTTGGTAGGACTATCGTCGTCATGGTCCATCGAGTAGACCCCATCGATAAGCCCCATTGAAAGACACTCTTGAGACGTAAGCCAGTGGTCTTGCCCATCATTGAAGTACTTTGCCTCAATATCCTCAGGAGACTGCTGTAGGCGACCTGCAATCATTCGTGCTAAATCCCCTTGCAGTTGTTCCATCTGCTCTGCCATCTGACGCAGATCGTGGCTGTTCCCATATGTGCCACCACTCACATTGTGGAGCATGAGCTTGGCGTATGGCGACATATAGAGCGGTTTACCGCACAATGCTATGATAGCGGCCATACTTGCAGCAACCCCATCGATATAGATGGTGATATCTGCTTTGCTATCATGCAGCGCCTGGTAGATCGCCAGACCAGTGTACACGTCGCCACCGATACTATTGATGCGCACATCAATCTTGCTATACGTGCGGGAGAGCTCTAGAAGCTCGGCAACGACACGCGCATCGGTGATATCCGAGTACATGCCAATCTCACCATAGAGAAGGATAGCCACCTCGCCAGAGGAGGAGGGCAGGACATTAAAAATGGAGGTTCTACGTGCCATGAGTGCTGTTCTTTTGGGAGCAAATTTATGGGCACATACCATCTTTTCGCAAATCGCATTTTACACACATAACACTCTGATTATATGATATAAACAGAAGGTTAGATGATGAAAATTCGATTTGCGAAAAGCCCCTATTGCGTGCGAACTTTGCCTCAGGAAAGAACGAAACAACAGGTCACATGGCAAAGACTCAAGATACCCCCAACAGCAACAAGCGCGAGATGGCACAGCGCCTCTACGTAGACAGCGGATACACTCAAGATGAAGTAGCCAACATCATAGGTGTATCGCGCCAGACCATCGTGAGGTGGGCAAAGACGTACCATTGGCAAGAGCTTAAAGCCGCAACCTCGGTTTCACCAGCCGAGCAGATTCGTCAGCTTCGCCAGCAGATAGCCAACATTAACGAGTCTATTCTCAAACGTCCACTTGCAGAGCGCTGGGCCACCCCAGCCGAAGCAGACTCTCTCAACAAGCTTGCTGCAGCCATCCAGAAGCTCGAAAAAGAGGTTGGCATTGAAGACCTCGTGAACGTGGCCATGGGTATGACAGCATGGGTCAGAGAGAGTGACACCGACAAAGCAAAAGCACTCGGTGCACTCTTTAACGCATACATCCAACACATCAGCGGGGGAGGGCGCAAGGTATGAATCAATCGGAAAAACAAGCCCTTGCAAGGTGGGAAGAGTTCCACCGCTCAATGCAGAGCAACATATTTGTTGACACCTCCCTCGCAGCGCATGAGGTGGAGGCTCTACGCCTACAACTAGAAGCCGATCCTATACGCTGGATACAGCATATCTTCCCAGCCTATGCAAAATACCCCTCTGCGGACTTTCAGAAAAAGGCTATCCTCCGCATCATAGAGCATGAGGAGTGGTATGAAGTACTCTCGTGGGCACGTAGTCTAGCGAAGAGCACGGTGGCGATGTTTGCCCTCCTCTACCTCGCTCTCACAGGTCGCAAGAAGTTCATCATTTGCGCCTCTGCAACGGAGGATGCTGCCATACGACTTCTCACCCCCTATCGCGTAGCCCTCACAAGCAACCCCCGATTACGTCAACTCTATGGAGAGCAGAAGACCCTTGGTGCCTGGACGGAAAGTGAGTTCACAGCTAGATGTGGCTGTATGTTCCTCGCCATGGGTGCGGGATCTGCTCCTCGTGGTGCTCGAAACGAGTATGCCAGACCTGACGTGCTCTACCTCGATGACTACGACACCGATGAGGACTGTCGAAATCAAGAAACCCTAAAGAAGAAATGGGAATGGTGGGAGCAAGCGCTCTATGGTACGCGAGACATCTCAGAGCCTCTCCTTGTGCTGTGGTGTGGCAACATAATAGCTAGAGACTGTTGTGTCGCTCGAGCTGGCAAGCAGGCTAACCACTGGGACATTGTGAACATCCGAGATAAGCACGGGCGTAGCACCTGGCCTGAGAAGAACAGCGAGGAGAAGATCGACCGAGTACTATCGAAGATCAGCAAGCGGTCACAGCAAGCCGAATACTTCAACAATCCAATAGCTGAAGGGAAGATCCTCAAATTACTCCCCGTTGGCAAGGTCCCCGACCTCTCAAAGTTCCGCTTCCTGGTCGCCTATGGAGACCCTGCTTACTCCGACAGTAAAAGCCGAAAGAGCTCAACCAAGTCACTATGGCTGATAGGTAAGCACAAGGAGCGCTATTACATCATTCGTGGATATCTCGGGCACGCTACCAATGCTACATTCATCAGCTGGTACTTTGAGCTTGAGAAGTTCGTCGGTGGGGCTTGCCCAGTGTATCATTTCATCGAAAACAACAAGCTGCAAG
>ERZ1674276.145-NODE-145-length-14096-cov-13.100990_pt1 | contig 14096 bp, 10 predicted proteins | sample MGYA00581194_ERZ1674276 | MGnify/ENA primary metagenome ERZ1674276 (study PRJEB41354, sample SAMEA4873337) | human saliva metagenome | biome: human-associated habitat [ENVO:00009003]; feature: mouth environment [ENVO:08000002]; material: saliva material...
CTCTGCTGTCCCTGCGACAGGCGGACCACCTGGCGCACATACTCCTCGAGGAGGTGCCCCCACCTCGCCGTTTGGCCCCCTTTACGGCGGCGCTCGCGATGCGAACCACGGACGAGGACGAGGCCGGACAGCCCCTGTCGACTGGTCGTATGGTCATCCTGCACGACCCCGTGGAGCAGATCGGCTGGAACGGTACGTTCCGAGTCGTATGTCAGCTGCGCGCGCAAGTCGATGCCGAGATGATCGGCGACCCGATGCTGTCAGAGGGCGTGTGGGGCTGGATGCTCGATTGCCTAGAGACTGCGGGAGCTGGATTCCACGACATTACGGGCACGGTGACGCGTGAAATGAGCGAGGCCTTCGGCGGTCTTGAACTGCGAGGATCGTCTCTGTTCGTCGATGTGCGCGCCTCGTGGACGCCTAACAGTGAGTATCTTGGTGAGCATCTGTCCGGCTGGGCGGATGTCATGCGTCGGACGGCAGGGATCGTTCCGACCCGTCATCTCGAAGGAGTCTGAGTGCTGGTCAACAATGGCGGCGGTTTGCCGCAGGGCGATACGGATAATCCGGAGCTCATTGCGCAGCCGCGTGGGGGGACCCCCGCCGTCATTGACACCCAGAAGGACCTTGAGGCCGCGGCTCATGCCCTGAGCGCTGGTTCGGCCCCGATCGCCCTGGACGTTGAGCGCGCTCAGGGCTTCCGCTACGGCTCCGATCCTTACCTCGTGCAGATTCGCCGCGAGGACGTGGGTACGTTCCTCATCGACACGCACGCACTGCCGGACCTGTCCGTGCTGCAGCCGGGCGTGGAGGACGTGTGGCTGCTGCACGATTGTTTGCAGGATCTGCCGAATCTGCGCCAGGTTGGGCTGCGCCCCTCCGCTCTCTTCGACACCGAAATCGCGGCGCGCCTCATCGGCCTGGAGCGTTTCGGGCTGGCGGCCGTCGTCGAGCAGGTGCTCGGCCTGGGCCTCGTCAAGGATCACCAGGCCTCGGACTGGTCGGTGCGTCCCCTGCCGAAGGAATGGCTACGCTACGCAGCCCTCGACGTTGAGCTGCTGACAGAGCTCTACTACCGCCTCTCGAAGCGGCTCGATGAGATGGGCCGTTGGGAGTGGGCGCAGCAGGAGTTCGCCTACGCCCTGTCGGTCACCCCTCCCGGTCCGAAGCCCGATCGCTGGCGTTCTATACCCGGCGCGGGCAAGATCCGTTCTCGCCGCGGCCTCGCGGTCCTCAAGGCCCTGTGGGAGACGCGCGAATCGATCGCCCGGCGCATCGACCTCAGCCCCGGCCGCCTCGTTCGTAACGCCGCCCTCGTGCGCGCGGCCTCGAATCCTCCGCGCAACAAGCGCGCGCTCATGAGCATCAGCGAGTTCCGCTCCCCCGTCGCCCGCCAGTACGAGGACGAATGGATGCGCGCCCTTGCCAGCGTGGCCGCCATGACGGAGGACGAGCTGCCTCCCAAGCGCAAGCCCGTGCAGCCCGGGTCGATCCCGGAACCGCACCACTGGAATCGCATTGACGAGGCCTCGGCCGCGCGCCTGGGAACGGTGCGTAACGCGGTCGGTTCGGTCGCGTCGAGTCTCGGTCTGGCACCCGAGGTTGTACTCGCTCCCCAGGTGCAGCGCTATCTCGCGTGGGCTCCCCTGGATCCGTCACGCCCGTCGGGTGATGAGGTCGAGGAGCGTATGGTCAATCGCGGTGCGCGCGACTGGCAGATCGATCTGACGCTCGACCCGATCTGCGACGCGCTCGGCGTCTGATTCGAATGATCTAGCGCTCGCCGATTCGCTCGACGAGCTCGCGGGCCGCGCGTTCGATGCCGTCGGCGTCAAAGCCGAACTGCGCGATCATGGCCGCGCGTTCGCCGTGCTCGGGGAATTCTTGCGGCACGCCCAGGCAGCGCACGGGCACGCCGGTCTCCGCGACCGCGTCGCGCAGCGACCATCCGAAACCGCCCTGAACGATGCCGTCCTCGACGCTCACGACGCAGTCGTAGTCCCGCACCAACGTCGCCAGCTCCGGGCAGATGGGGATCATCCACTGTGGATCAGCGACCGTAACACTCACTCCGGCAGCAGCCAGGCGACGCGCAGCCTCGATCGCGTCGGGCGCGCAGGCGCCGGTGCCCACGATGAGCACCCGAGCGGGTGAATCAGCCACTGCCTCGTCGAAGAGAATGTCCACTCCCCCGACGCTGCGTAGCGCCGGCATGGGCTCGGGCAGCGATCCCTTGCGGTACCGGATGACGGTGGGAGCGTCATCGACGTCGAGAGCCTCACGAAGGCGCGCGCGCAGCGTCTGCTCGTCGCGGGGAGCCGCCAGACGCAGGCCCGGGACCATCGAGCACATCGCGATGTCCCAGACGCCGTTATGCGAGGCGCCGTCCGCGCCCGTCACACCCGCGCGGTCCAGCACGACAGTGACGCCCGCGCGGTGGAGGGCGACGTCCATGAGAAGCTGGTCGAAACCGCGGTTCAGGAAGGTCGCGTAGAGCGCCACGACGGGGTGTGCGCCCTGGTAGGCCATGCCGGCGGCGGAGGCGACAGCCTCGGCCTCGGCGATGCCGACGTCGATCACGCGACCCGGGTAGGCCTCGTGCATGGGGCCAAGGCCCACGGGGCGCATCATCGCGGCCGTAATCCCAACGATGTCGTCGCGCGTGGCGGCCTGAGCGCAGATCTCGTCGGCGAAGACTCCCGTCCAACCGAAGCGCTCGGGAGCGACCGGGAGCCCGGTCTCCGGGTGAATCGGGCCGACCGCGTGGAAACGGTCAGCGATGTGCTCCTCGGCCGGCGTATAGCCGCGGCCCTTTTCGGTGATCATGTGGACGAGGACCGGCTCGTCGAGGGAGCGACCGCGGCGCAGAGCGGTCTCGACCGCCGCGATGTCGTGGCCGTTCACGGGGCCGATGTACTTCAGGCCAAGGTCTTCGAACATGACCTGGGGCATCAGCGCGTCCTTGATGCCCGATTTCAGACCGTGCAGCGCATCGTAGGCCGCGCGTCCCGGCGTACCGTGGCTCAGCAAGTGCTGTTTGCCCCACGCCAGGGCCTTCTCGTATCTGGCAGAGGTGCGCAGCGCGTCCAGGTGAGCCGCGAGACCGCCAATCGTCGGCGCATAGGAACGACCGTTGTCGTTGACGATGATCATGATGCGCCGGTTTTTCGCCGTCGCGATGTTGTTGAGTGCCTCCCAGGCGAGGCCTCCCGTCAACGCGCCATCGCCGATGACACCCACGGTCCAGGTACGATCCCCCTGGCGATGCTTCTCACGCGAGATGCCATCCACCCACGCGAGCGACGCCGACGCATGCGAGGACTCGACGACATCATGCTCAGACTCACCGCGCGACGGGTAGCCGGACAGGCCTCCCGGGCAACGCAAAGACGAAAAATCCTGACGTCCGGTGAGGAGCTTATGCACGTACGCCTGGTGGCCGGTGTCAAAAATGATCGTATCCTGCGGGGAGCGGAACACCCGGTGCAGGCCGATCGTCAGCTCGACGACGCCCAGGTTCGGGCCGAGATGCCCGCCCGTTCGCGACACGTTGTCAATCAGGAACTCGCGAATTTCCGCCGCCAATTCGTCCAGCTGCTCGCGTTCCAGGCGACGCAGCTCCCGCGGTGCGCTGCAGCGCGACAGCAGGTCGCGTGACTCTCGTGTTCCAGACATGAGAACCAGTGTAGTTGCCGAAGCGTCTCATCTACAGATCAAAGTGCATGTCAGGTACGTTCGGCCCGCGCAGGCGACAAGCGCGCGCACTAAGATAGGTGGTGTTGGCTCGCCGTACCGCTTAAGGAGGCACTATGTCCGTCACCGTCGCACCCCACGGCCTGTGGAAGTCCCCCATTTCGGGCGATTCTTTCACTGCCCGTTCGGTCACGCTCTCCCAGGTTCGCGTCGACGGACCCGACACCTACTGGGTGGAGGGACATCCGCTCCAGGGCGGACGTGGGACGCTGCTGCGCCGTCGCGGTACGGGGGAAACGGGCGAGGTCCTGCCTCTCATCGACGGTTCCCGCCTGCCCGATGTCGGCACGCGCGTGCACGAGTACGGCGGTAAGGCATACGCCGTTCACCACGGCGTCATCGTGTTCTCCGATCAGACAGACGGCCGCGTCTACGCCTTTGATACGGCCGATCCGCGCCGCGTCGTGCGTCCCCTGACGACCCTGTCGAAGGTCCGCTACGGCGACTTCTGGATCGCCGACGTACGCGACCTCGTGTACGCGGTGGCCGAGGACCACTCTGCCCCGGGCGAGCCCGTCAACAGGATTGTCGCTATCCCTCTCGATGGATCCGCCGCCCGCGACGACAGCGCGATCATCACGGTGTTCGAGGGCACCGACTTCGCTCAGGCTCCGACGGTCTCCCCCGACGGCACCAAGATCGCCTGGATCACGTGGAACCACCCGAACATGCCGTGGACGTACTCTCAGCTGCGCGTCGCATCCCTGACCTTCGAGGGCACCATCGATCAGGAGGTCGTCCTGGTGGATCGCCCGGGCGTGTGCGTCTATGAGCCGCGCTGGACGCTCGACGGCGATCTCATCCACGTGGATGACTCCTCGGGCTGGGCAAACCTGTACCGCACGCAGGGCTTCGTGTGGCAGGAGGGCGAGGACCTGAACGCGTGGACCTCGCGTCTGCGCACTCGCGCGCTGCACCCGGGACCTCGCGCATTCTCGCACCCGCACTGGCAGCTCGGCCTGCATTCCTACGACAACTACGACAACGACTACCTCGTGTGCTCGTGGGCCGAGGACCAGGTCTGGCACGTCGGTACCGTGCGCATCGACAACGGCATGGCCGAGGAGTGGGCGACCGGCTGGTGGCCAATCGGTAACGTCGCTGCAGCGGACGGGCGCGTCGTCTTCCTCGCGGATTCCGCGACGCACACTCCCGCGATCATCGAAGTGTCGCGCGGCAAGACCAAGGTTTTGCGTCCCTCGTCGGAGGCCGAGGTGCCCACCGCCCTCGTCTCCACGGCTGAGATGCTCACGTGGAAGACCTCGGACGGCGAGGAGGCTCATGGCTTCTACTACGCGCCCGTGAACCCCGAGTTCGCCGCCCCCGAGGGCGAGCTGCCCCCGCTCATCGTCAACGTGCACGGTGGACCGACTGAAGCAGCCCGCCCCGGCCTGCAGGTGCCCTTCCAGTACTGGACCAGCCGAGGCTTCGCAGTTCTGGACGTGAACTTCCGCGGGTCAACGTCTTTCGGCCGTCCCTACCGTGAGCGCATCAACGGCAACTGGGGCGTCATGGACGTTCAGGACTGCGTCGACGGCGCTCAGTACCTCATCGATCTTGGCCGCGTCGATCCAAAGCGAATCGCGATCCGTGGTCGTTCCTCCGGTGGCTTCACGGTGCTCAACGCGCTTGCGTCCTCCGATGTGTTCACCGCCGGCGCGTCGTTCTCGGGCATCGCCGACCTGGTGAAGTTGAAGGAAACCAGCCACAAGTTCGAGTCGCACTACGACGCGATTCTGCTCGGCACCGATGACACCTCAGACCCGGTGTGGGCGCAGCGCTCGCCCATCAACCGTGTCGGTGACATTAAGGCACCGCTCATGCTTCTGCAGGGCACCGACGACCCGGTCGTTCCCGCCTCGCAGGCCCAGGAGATGTACGAGGCACTGCGTGCCAACGGCAACGCGGTCGCCCTCAAGCTCTACCAGGGAGAGGGACACCGCTTCCGCTCGGCCATCAACATCAAGGATGCGTGGCAGTCGGAGCTGGCCTTCTACAGGACCGTCTGGGGCATCGCCACCGACGCCCCCATTCACGTGGAGATCGCAAACCTGTGACACCCCTGAGTCAGTCCCCGCAGCCAGAGGAACCGGCTACGGGGACTCGCTTGCGCGTCGGCCATGCGGTCGCCGCGCATCGTTCCCTGCTCGGCGTGGCCGCCGCACTCGTTGGCGCAGTCGTCGGCGCGGCAGCCGTCGTCTTTAACCTCGCGATTCGCGCGTGGACGTGGGTGTCCACCGGCTTCGACGAATACACGACCCACGTCGGCCAGCCGCACGGGGTGTGGGGCTGGCCGCCGTGGCTCTTCCTACTTCTCTCCCCCGCCATCGCCGGCCTGCTGTACGGGCCGCTCATCCAGCGTTTCGCGCCCTCGGCAAAGGGACACGGTATCCCCGAGGTGATGCTCGCGGTGCGCCGTAAGGGTGGGCGCATCCCGGGGCGCGTCGCCATCGTCAAGATCCTGGCCTCGGCCCTGACCATCGGCTCGGGCGGGTCCGCGGGACGCGAAGGCCCAATCGTGCAGGTGGGCGCGTCGCTGGGATCCACCATCGCTTCGTGGCTGCGTATGCCCGTCTCCCGCGTGGTCCTGTTGGCCTCGTGCGGGTCGGCGGCCGGCATTGCGGCCACGTTCCATGCTCCCCTCGCGGGCGCGGTGTTCGCCCTCGAGGTGATCCTCGTCGAGTTCACGGCCGAGACCTTCGGCTTCGTCGTGCTGTCAGCCGTCACATCCTCGGTGGTTGCGCGCATCCTGCAGGGCGACGAGATGGTCATTCGCGTCGCCGACAACCTGATCTTCGCGTCGATGTCGGACATCTGGTGGGTGGCGCTCCTCGGCCTCGTCGCGGGGCTGTGCGGGCTCGGCTTCTCCAAGCTCCTGTACGCCTCGGAGGACGCGATCGACTGGCTGTGGGCTCGCACGCACCTGCCCGAGTGGGCGCGTCCGGGCGTGCTCGGCCTCGCCCTCGGCGCAGCTCTCGTTGCTTTCCCGTACATGTTCGGCTCGGGTTATCCGCTTGAGGAGGAGGCGATCGCGGGGAGTTACTCGATCGCGTTCCTGCTGGCCCTCATGCTGGGCCGCGCTGTGTTCACGTCGTTCACCATTGGCATGGGCGGTTCGGGCGGTGTCTTCGCGCCCACGCTGTTCATCGGCGCAATGGCGGGCGCCGCCTTCGGAGACGTCATCTCGCCTCTGTCGGATTCTCCCGTCGGCGTGTTTGCCGTGGTGGGCATGGGAGCCGCCTTCGCGGGCGCCGCGCGTGCCCCGATGACGGCGGTCCTCATCATCGTGGAGATGACCGGCCAGTTCTCGCTGATCCTGCCGATGATGCTCGCGGTCGTGATCGCGACGGGTGCCTCGCGGTTCCTGACGCGCGCGACAATCTACACGGAGAAGCTGCGCCGCCGTGGCGACGTCCTCGACGACCCGGTCGAGGGCACGCTGCTCGGCACTCGCGCGGCCTCCGAGTGGATGACGGAAGCTCCCGAGACACTCCCGTGCGAGGCGAGCGCCGCGTCAGCGATTGCCGCCCTGCGCCGCACGAAGGAGACGGTGCTGCCCGTCGTGAACGACGACCGGCGTTTCATCGGACTCGTGTCGTCGCTGCGCCTGGCCGAGCTCACGCAGGAGGACGGATCGCTCGACGCGCCCCTGTCGGATTTGCCTCTCATTGACGAGGCCGTGGCCGCCTCCGCTCCCCCGTCCGAGGTTCTCGGGGCGCTGCGGCGCACGGGCCTGCAGTCTCTGCCCGTCGTGGATGAGAATCGACACGTCGTCGGCTGGGTGTCCGAGCGCGACCTGGTGGATCGCATGTACCGCGACCAGCGCCGCGCGATCGAGGCCCGCACGCAGACATCGTGGGGCTCGCGCATGCAGGAGCGTAGAAGAAGCCGCTAGCTGCTCAGGACAGAGACCATCTCCACGTGGTGGGTGTGCGGGAACAGGTCCCACGCCTGCAGCGATTCGAGTTCGTATCCGGCCTCGGTAAGGGCTCGCAGGTCGCGTGCACCCGCCGCCGGGTCGCAGGACACCAGGACGACGCGAGGGGCACCCGTGGCGGCGATCGCCTCGCACACCTCGGCTCCTGCACCTGCGCGCGGCGGGTCGGCCACGACGACGTCCGGCACGGCTCCCAGCTGGCCAGACAGGTCGATAACACCCTCGCGATCCACGTTTCCGGCGAACGCGTCCACCCAGTCGAAGGCCGCGAGGTTCTCGCCAGCGTCACGCACGGCGCCCTCGTCACCCTCGAGCGTCACGACACGCCCCGACTCGCCGACGGCGCGCGCGAGCGGCACGGAGAACAGGCCAGCACCCGAGTACAGCTCCATGACCGCGCGACCAGCCCCGGCCTCGTCCGAACCAAACACAGCAGCCAGCACGGCGTTCGCGAGCACCTCGGCGCCGCGCACGTGCGTCTGCCAGAAACCGGAGGGCCGCACGTAGTACGACTCGACGCCGGAGCCGACGGGCACGTTCCAGCGCAACACGTCGGCGTCGATGCGCAGGCCGTCGGTGGCGTACGTGTCCTCGCCAATCAGGACGACGGGATCGCCGCCGGAGGGGGCCACCGCGCGCACGCGGTCACCCGGCTTCCACAGGCGACGCCACGGCGTGTCCTCATCGAAAAGTCCGAGCTCGCGGATCGCGGGCACAGCCAGCGGCATGTCCTCGAGCGCGATGACGCGGCGGCCACGGAACTCGTGCATGCCTGCGCGCCCATCCGCGTCGATAACGACGTCAATGCGAGAGCGGCGACCGGTCAGCGGATCGTTCGCATCCTCATCGCCCGGCGCGGGAGCGACATGCACTCCACCGAGGGCTTCCACGGCATCGGACAGGGCTTCTCCGCCCACGCGGCGCAGCTGCCCGGCAATCACGCGGGATTTCCAGTCGCGCTGTGCGGCGGGCGTCAGGTGCGCAAGCTCCCCGCCGCCGACGCCTCCCGGACCGGCCTGGGGCCAGACGGACTCAACGCGGTCGGCCGAGGCCTCGACGACCTCGATGGCATCCGCCCACGCGAGCTTCTTCTGGACGGCGGACACCCGCGCGCGGACAATCTCACCAGGTGCCGCGTGGCGTACGAAGACAACACGCCCGCTCTCGTCGCGTGCGACGCACGCGCCTCCGTGTGCGGGCTCGCCGACGGTCAACTGGAGGATCTCGCCGATCCCCTCGCGGGGCTGCACGGCTGCGGTGCGACGGCGCGGAGAGGGACGACGGCGGGACGGGCGGGGGCTCATGCGTTCTCCTCGGTGCGGCTTTCGCTGCGAGTGGTGCCGGGCTGCTCGGTACGGGACTTCGAGTCACCGGAGGCCGGCGCTGCGACCCGCGAGAACGGGTCATTGACGCGCTGACGGCCTTCCACGACGTCATCCTCGCCGAGCTGCCACGGGACGACGGTAATCACCACGCCGGGAACACCGAGGAGCGCGGCTCGTAGGCGCAGGGCCGACTGGTTGTGCACGATGTTCTCCCACCAGTGGGTGACAAGGAACTGCGGCATGTAGACCACAAGCATTTCGGTGGGCATCGCGCGACGGCGCCCGCGCACATACTGCAGGATCACCGAGGCGATGTCTCGGTAGGGCGCGGATAGGAGCGTCAGCGGCACGGGAACGCCGGAGGCCTTCCACTGGCGCAGGATCTTGTTCTCTTCCTCGTCATCCTCGACGACGGAGACGAGCTCGATCGACGTCGGCGAGGACGCACGAGCCGCCGCGATCGCTCGCATGGCGGGGCGCGACAGGGAGGACACGAGGACGAGGGCACGCACGCGGGTCGGCAGGGCGCGGCGCGCGTTCCAGTCGTCCACGCGCAGCTGCGAGCGGATCGTCTCGTAGTGGTGGTGGATCGAAATCTGGATGCCAAACGCGATCGCGATCATCAGTAGGGTGATCCACGCGCCGTGCGTGAACTTCGTGGCCAGGACGATGATGAGCACGAGGCCGGTCATCATGAAGCCGACGATGTTGACGGCGCGCGAGCGCAGGACCGCCATGCGCTCCTGGCCGGACTGGCGCGAGCGCAGCTGCCGGTTCCAGTGCTTGATCATGCCCAGCTGCGAGAGTGTGAAGGAGATGAAGACTCCGACGACGTAGAGCTGGATGAGGCGCGTCGTCTGTGCCTCGAAACCGACGATCAGCGCGATCGCGGCGACAGTCAGGACGACGATACCGTTCGAGTACGACAGGCGGTCGCCGCGGCGCACCATCTGGTGGGGCAGGAAGGAATCGCGCGACAGGACGGATGCCAGCGTCGGGAAGCCGTTGAACGCCGTGTTTCCAGCGAGCACCAGGATGAAGCCTGTGACGACGGTGATGAGGATGAAGAGAATCGATCCCTGACCGAACACTGCGGAGGCGATCTGCGAGATCGCCGGGTCGATGGGCGTGTTCTCCGGGACGGGCGCGCCCTGGTAGGTCAGCTGGGTTGCGGCGTCGTCGACGATCTTCACGCCGGTCGCACGCGCCAGCACGAGGATCGAGATCATCATCGAGGCGGCAATCAGACCGAGCATCGCCAGCGTGGTCGCCGCGTTGCGGGACTTGGGGCGGCGGAACATGGGCACGCCGTTGGAGATGGCCTCGACGCCGGTGAGTGCGGCGCAGCCCGAGGAGAAGGCGCGCATGAGCAGGAAGGCTCCCGCGAGCCCTGCCAGGCCGTCGGCGTTGCCAGGAGCGGTCACGAGGTCGTAGGCGGCCGTGGGCGACTCACCGAGGTATCCCGTGGCCATCTTCGCGAAGCCAACGACGACCATCAGGCCAATTGCCCCCATGTACAGGTAGGTGGGCACGGCGAATGCGCCACCGGCCTCGCGCGTGCCGCGCAGGTTCAGGGTGGCAAGGATGACAACGAGCGCGACCGCGATCGGCACCTCATAGCCGAGGAGGGCCGGGACGGCCGTCGTGATGTAGTTGGCTCCCGACGAAATCGAGACGGCTACCGTCAGGATGTAGTCGACCAGCAGCGCCGAGGCCACGAGCAGGCCCCAGGAACGGCCCAGGTTCGTGGTAACGACCTCGTAATCGCCGCCGCCCGATGGGTAGGCGTGCACCGTCTGACGGTACGACGCGACCACGACCGCGAGCACGATCGCGACGACGACGCCCACCCACACGGACTGAAGCGCGGCCATCGAACCGGCGAGCGCAAGGGTGAGGAGGACTTCGTCCGGCGCGTAGGCGACGGACGATAGCGCGTCCGACGCGAAGATCGGCAGGGCGATTCGTTTGGGGAGAAGCTGGTGGCCCATCGCGTCCGATCGCATCGGGCGCCCGATGAGCACGCGCTTTGCGTAGGCCAACAAGTTCGTCACGGATGTTAAGCGTAGTCCACTAAGCCTGACAGTGGCAGCGGCGAAGCACACACTTGGCTATTACGCGAGGACCGGAGTACTTTGGTAGTCGTGCACTTTGTGATCATGGGTTGCGGGCGCGTCGGCGCTCGCCTGGCATCAACGTTGGACGCCGCGGGTCATTCCGTGGCGGTTATTGACCAGGATTCCAAGGCTTTCTCTCGCCTCTCCCCGGACTTTTCCGGTCGTCGCGTGACGGGCGTGGGCATGGACCGCGACTGCCTGCGTCAAGCGAACATTAAGGACGCGTACGCGTTTGCGGCCGTCTCATCGGGTGATAACTCGAACATTATCGCCGCGCGCGTCGCACGTGAGGTCTTTCACGTCGAGCACGTGGTCGCACGCATCTACGACCCCACGCGCGCCTATCTGTACGAACGCCTCGGGATTCCGACGGTCGCCTCGGTGCAGCGCACCGCCGAGTCGGTGATGCGCCGCCTGCTCCCTCCGGACGCGTCGCTCATCTGGTCCCACCCGACCGGCGCGGTCGGCCTCGTCAATGCGACGCCCTCCCCCGCCTGGTACGGCCTGAGCTTCCAGGCCGTCGAGGAGCTCACGGGCTGTCGCGTCGTCTTCACGTCACGCTTGGGATCCATCCACACAGCGTCGCCGGACCTCGTGGTCCAGGAGCACGATCAGCTGTACTTCGCGATCAACGGGACCGAAACCGCGCAGCTGCGCGACCAGTTGGCTAACCCGCCCAAGACGGAGGTGTGAGCATGAAGATTGTGATTGCCGGAGCCGGATCGGTGGGCCGCAGCGTCGCCCTGGAGCTGCTCGCTCACGGCCACGACATCACCCTGATCGACAATATGCCTGAGAAGCTGCGCATCTCGTCCGTGGCCGACGCGGACTGGGTGCTCGCCGACGCGTGCTCGCCTGACGCGCTGCGCGACGCGGGCGTGGCCGAGGCCGACGTCATGGTCGCCGCGACCGGCGACGACAAGGCGAATCTGGTGATCTCCCTGCTGGCGAAGACTGAGTTCGCGGTCCCCCGCGTGGTCGCGCGCCTGAACAACCCGAAGAACGAGTGGCTGTTCGATCAGGCGTGGGGCGTGGATGTGTCCGTGTCGACGCCGCGCATCATGACCTCCCTTGTCGAAGAGGCGGTGTCGGTGGGCGTTCCCGTGCGCCTGTTCTCCTTCAACACGGCCGCCGTGTCGATGCACGCGCTCATCCTGCCGGAGGATTCCCCGGTTGTGGGCAAGCGCGTCCATTCTCTGCAGCTACCGGCCCGTTCGGTCCTCGCCGCGCTCCTGCGCGACGGCCGTCCGATCACGCCGAGCGCCGACGACGTGTTCGAGGCCTCCGATGAGCTCCTGCTCCTCGTACCCGATGCGGACACCGCGGAGCTAGAGGACCTGCGTCAGCTGGTCGCGTCCCCTGTCTCGGAGGAGTCCGAGGACGAGGACACCGAGGAGTAAACCTTCAGCTTCCACCAGGTGGCCCAGGCTCCCAGCGCAAAGAGCGGGAGTCCGAGGGCCAGCTTGGCAACGCCGAGACCCGCGACCTGGCCGGCGAGCCAGAGAGGTGCCTGCACGGCGACGCGCAGAGCGAAGATTCCCGCCCACATCCACGTGAGTAAGTTGCAGCTGCGGCGCAGGGACGCGTGGTCGGGGTCGGACTGCCAGTCCTTCACCAGGCCGGTCAGCGGACCGTAAAACTGGGCGACGAGGCTTCTCCCGCACAGGACGGACAGAGCGAAAGCAAGCGCCATGGCCACGTTCGTCGCAATGCCCCAGGCGAAATAGTTTTCTCCACGCCCGGTCGCCGCCGCGAAGATGACGCCGATTGCGACTCCAAACAGGCCGGAGAGAGCCTGCCCGATCCCCTGGTGTTGAACGAGGCGGATCACGCAGGCGATCAACGCGACGGCCGAGGCCGCGATAAGCGTTGGCAGGAGGTCGCGCGTGGCCACAAAAACGATGACGAAAAGGAGTCCGGGCGCGGTGGCTTCAATGACGCCGCGTGTGCCGCCCAGGGCTCGTGACCAGGAGAATTCCTCAGAGGTGGCCTGATCCATCCAGCGAGGAGTCGGCATCAGCCCTCCCCCGCGATCACTCGGTACAGCGGGTTAATGATGACGAGGCGTTCACCCACGCGTCCGACGGTGCCTTCGACCTCGAGTCGCTGGCCGACGCTGAGCCCCGGAATGGAGGAGCGTCCGGGCCAGCGCAGTTCGAGCGTGTCGGTGCCGTCGTAGAGGGTCGCGACGAGGACACGCTGGGCACCCTCCTCGGGCGGATAGGTCATGCCCAGCAGCGTGCCGAACACGAGTGCGTGAGAGCGGTCGGTCACGTCGCGAATCGGCGTGACACCGCGGGCGGCGCGTGCCGAGTCCTCGTCAAGGGCGGCATCCAGGGAACGCGTGTCCTTGTCGAGGCCGAGCGCAGCGCCGACCTTAGCGAACCACGAGGCCATGTCAGGCTTCCTGAGCACCCGCGGGCAGGTGCACCGGCAGTAGCTCCAGGCGGGTTCGCGGATAGTCGTCACGACGCACGACGATGCGGTCGATGACCTTCTCGATGTCGGCACCGGCTTCCGCGGTGGCAGCGGCCGGGCCGAGGATATCGATGCGCGCGAACCAGCGGTCGCCTTCACGACCGATGATGCGCATGCGCGAGGTCGCGGAGCGTCCGTCGGGCATCTGCATCGGCATGTCGACGAGCAGTTCGTTGCCGTAACGCGTCGGGTAGTCGGCGACCTTAGCACCCTGATCTTCGAAGCCCCTGCGGATCTCTTCGCGCAGCTCCTCCCACACGCCGCCGGAACGGGGTGCGGCTGCAACGCTCATCTGGATGCCGGAGTTTCCGAGCACGACGAGGATCTGCAGGACGGTGGTGCCGTCGTCTGCGACCTGGGTGCGCAGCTGCATGCCCTGAACCGCGGGGAACAGGATGGACCCCATGTCGACGTAGCCGTCGCTGGTGTCGACCTCCCCGTAGTTACGCGGGCCGGGCTCGCTCCAGAACGCAGCGTCTTCGTCGC
>ERZ1674276.165-NODE-165-length-13225-cov-12.689598_pt1 | contig 13225 bp, 16 predicted proteins | sample MGYA00581194_ERZ1674276 | MGnify/ENA primary metagenome ERZ1674276 (study PRJEB41354, sample SAMEA4873337) | human saliva metagenome | biome: human-associated habitat [ENVO:00009003]; feature: mouth environment [ENVO:08000002]; material: saliva material...
TGTCGAGGTCGTAGACGACCTCCATGTGGTCGCAGATGAACCCGATGGGGACGACGACGGCGCCGGTCAGCGGGCTTGCGTCGCCGGCAACATCCTCGAGGAAATCGTTGATATCGGGTTCGAGCCAGCGGGCCTGCGGGGGTCCCGACCGCGAGCAATACACGAGGTCATAGCCCAGATCCGCTCGTCCCAGGACGCGCTGCAGCTCCGGCATAATCGCCTCAATGAGGGCGCGGTGCTGGGCGACGTAGCTGATTTCAGTTGCGGGAGTTCCCGCCGGCGACGACACCGCACTCCCCCGCTGCTCGCCGCGTGCGCCTGAGGCCGCCGCGGCCTCGTCGATCGAAGGAGGGAACGGGAAGGGCGAGGACCCCGCCTCCATGCTCACGGGGATGGAGTGGGTGACGAAGATCAGGCGAATCCCTGCAGGGTCGACGCCGCGCGCCGCGAGGGCCTCCCATGCGCGCCGGACGGACGCGATCTGCGCGCTCGCCATGCCGGGGGTCGAATAGTAGGGGCGGACCTTGTCTAGGATGATGTCGGCGTCGGGGTTGTCGGAGCTATCCTCGGCGCCCAGTACGATCGTCCCCCACTTGTCGCGCAGGGCCTCCGCGGCCTCGGCGAGGTCTTCGCGGTACTGGCGACACCCCGAGTACGAGGCGTAGGCGGAGGTGGGCAGGACAAGGATGCGCCGGGCGCCCGCCTGGGCGAGCTCGTCGAGGCCTTCGGCGACGAAGGGGTGCCAGTTGCGGTTTCCCCACCCGACGGGAATGTCGTGCCCACGCCTGGCGAGTTCCTCGGACAGGTCGGCGATCAGGCGCTGGTTGCAGGCGTTAATGGGCGAGACGCCGCCGAAGCGCTTGTAGTGGGCGGCGACCTGAAGCAGGCGTTCGTCGGGGATTCCGCGACCGCGCGTCGCGTTGCGCATGAACGGCAGGACGTCGTCCGGGCCGTCCGGGCCACCGTAGGACAGCAGCATGATTGCGTCGTAGGTATCCATACCTGGCACTTCAGTCCTCCTTCACGCCTAGCGTGGACAGTGTAGGGCCGCCACCTTCCCCAGCGCAGCGACAGATTGTCAGAAAAACGCAGCAAATCAGCAGCTTTCCCCTGCGCGCAGCGCCACCTTGCACCCATCGGTTAACACTGTTAACCTTATCTGCGATACAAAGTTAACAGCGTTAACCGATGGGAGAGTCACCGTGTCACATCCACACGCTCTGGGCCTGGAGGCCCGGGGAATCCGCAAGAGCTACGGCACTCACGAGGTCCTGCGCGGGGTCGACCTGCGCGTCGAACCCGGACAGATCCTCGGACTGCTCGGACGAAACGGGGCGGGCAAGTCCACGCTCATCACAATCCTGTGCGGCCTGCGCCGCGCCGATTCGGGAACCGTATCCATCTGTGGCCACCGCCCCTCATCCGCCGAGGCCGCACGATCAATCGGGTACGCGCCCCAGGACCTGGGCATCTACCCCGACCTGAGCGTCGCCCAGAATCTGGCAGCCTTCGGCGAGCTGCACGGACTCGGCCGACGCGAGGCGGCCTCGCGCGCGGGTGAGGTCATGGACCTCCTCGGCCTCACAGAGAAACGAGGCCAGCGCGCCTCGCACCTGTCGGGCGGACAGCAGCGCAGGCTCCACGCGGGAATGGCGATCATGCACCGCCCGCGCCTGGTGTTCATGGACGAGCCGACCGTCGGCGCGGACGTGGAGGCGCGCAGCCAGATCCTGCGCGCAGTCCGCCAGCTCGCCGACGACGGAGCGGCCGTCGTCTACACCTCGCACTACCTCGCCGAGTTCGAGGAGCTTGGCTCCGACATCGCGATCCTGAACGAGGGGCGCATCGTCGCAAGCGGAACGCTCGAAGCGATCGTCTCTCACCACGCCCGCGCCGAGGTCACGCTCGAGTTCGATCGCCCCGTCCCCTCGATCGACGGGTGGAGCGCCGACGGGAGGTGCCTCCAACTCATCGGGGACGAGGCCGACCCGGGTTCGCGGATCGGAGAAGCCTTGGCCTCGCCCGCCCTCGAAGGCGCGCGCCTGACGGACGTGCGCATCATGCATGCGAGCCTGCACAACGCGTATCTGCAGATCATCAAGGAGAGTGACCATGTCGCGGCTTAAGCAACTCGGGGCAATGACCCGTCTGAACATCCGCCTGCAGCTCACCGACCCGGCGCCCACGCTCATCCTGACGGTGATCCCCCTCGTCTTGATTCCCTTCATGATGCCGGCGTTCAAGTCGATGCTTCTGGCCGACGGCTACACGGGCGTCACCGGTGCCGAGCAGGCGGTGCCCTCAATCGCGATCCTCTTCTCGTTCCTGGCCGTGCAGAACATCATCAGCTCGTTCTTCAACGAGCGTTCGTGGGGCACGTGGGAGCGCCTCGAGGCCTCTCCCACCTCGCGCGCGTCCATTCTGACGGGCAAGGCGCTGGTCGCCTTCCTCATGCAGACCGTTCAGATCGCGGTTGTCCTCGCGCTCGGCGCTCTCATTTTCGGCTATCGGCCGACCGGGTCCCTCGTCGCGCTGGCCGCAATTCTCCTCAGTTTCTCGGCGGTTCTGTCGGCGCTCGGCGTTGCGCTCGCGCTGTGGTCACGCAGCCGCGACGCAGCCCTGTCACTGTCGAACATCATCGGCATGCTGGCGGCCGGCATCGGCGGCTCCTTCTCCACGGTCTCCTCGTTCCCCGATTGGGCGCAGCACGCCGCGCGCCTGTCCCCCGCCTACTGGGCAATCACCGCGATTCACGAGGTGAGCCTGGACGGGGCGGGACTTGCCGACGTCGGGACGCGGATCGGCGTCCTGTGGGGTTTCTTCGCGCTGATCGCGGGGCTGGCACTGGTACAGTTCCGGTATCACAGGGAGTAATAACCACCGAAGCGGAGAGTCCATGCCGTCGTCACGCCAGCGCGCGCTATCGCGAGAGATCATCTTGTCGACCGCGCTCGACATGGTTGACGAGGAGGGGCTCTCCGCTTTGTCTCTGCGGTCCTTGGGAAAGCGCCTCGGCGTCTCCCAGGCCGCTTTTTATCGCCATTTTCCCGACAAGGCGGCGCTCCTGGAGGGCATCGCCGAGCAGGTCTGGCGCCTCACGTTCGAGGCTTTCCTGGACCGCGTGAATGCCGGGGCGGTCGATTCAGCTTCGAACCCCGCGCACAAGGCATCGGAGCCGACCGAAGGCGCCCCCGCCTCGCCTCTGCTGACCTACATGCGCACCTACGCGCATTGCCTGGCATCTACACTGCGCTCCCACCCGGGCGCGGTCATGCTGCTACTCACGCACCCGATGTCGACGCCCGAGCAGCTGTCGCTCCTGGCGCGCGTGTTCGTGACGCTGGCCCAGCGCGGTTTCACGCCAAATGCGGACATGCTGGGGTTGGTCAACGCGGTGTCGATCTACACGACGGCGTTCGTCGCCGCCGAGGTCGTTCCGCCCGTGGGCGGCTCCCCCGAGCAGTCGGCCGACCTGTCGGCCGCGAGCGCCGCGCTCAACCCCGAGGACGCGCAGGCACTGCGCCCGCTCATCGAGGATCTCCTGGACGGCCGCTACGACTTCAACGCTCAGTTCGAACGAGGCCTGGAGGCGATCCTGCGCGGCTGGAACTGAGGCTAGCCGACCAGTTCCTCGACCTCGCGCACGATGCGCGCGACTCCGCCGAGCGAGGACAGTTCCGCGCGCAGCCCTCGGATCTCGGAGGTCAGGGCGGGCTCATCGACGAGGGTCCGGGCGGCGCGCGCGATGAGCGCCGGCTTGGGCTCGCGCACGGTCAGGCCGCAGCGCACGTTTTCCACGGCCTCGGCGTTGAATTGACGCTCAAAGACGCGCCCCGGGACTATCACCTGGGGAACTTCGTAGGACAGAGCGTCCATCATCGAGTTTTGCCCGCCGTGGTGCACGAAAACGCGGGCGCGTGGCAGGAGATCGGCGAAGTCGAAGCGGGGCGCGCAGGTCACCTCGTGGTCCCCCACAGTTTGGACGGCCTCGGCCACGCCCGCGACGTAGACGTCGCAGCTCAGCACCTCGGCGAGTTCTCGCCCGGCGCGCACGGCCACGCCCGCGGGGACGCTGCCCGCGCCGAGGTAGACGAAGGCACAATCGCGAGGCGTCGGCGTCAGTGCGGGCGGCTCGTCCAGAAACCCGCAGTAGACGGACCGCTCCCCCGCCCGCGGCTCCAGGGTCGGACAGCTCAGGATGAAGCGGCGCGCCATCCCCTCGAGGATCGTCAGGGACGAGGCCGGGGCGGGCATTCCCACATCGCGGAGCAGGCGTCGAATTCCTGCGGATTTGCGCGGGTGGGAAGCGTAGGAGGCGGTCGTCGGCTGCGAGCCGCTGCCCACGCACGGGACGCCCTCGGCACGGGCGGCGATGATGGCGGCGAGGTTGAACTCCGAGTAGACGACGTCGGGGCGCGCGGCTCGCATGTGGGTGCGGAGGACCTCGACGGCGGCGCGCGTGTAGCGTTCATCGAGGGCACCTGTCAGCCAGAGGACCTCCTCGAAGCTGTGCACGGGCTTGCGACCCATGAGGCCGAGGCGCGAGGCCAGGGGGAAGGTGTGGCGCGCGATGGCCTCGGGAAGGCCGAGGGGTGAGGGCACCGGAATCTCAAGCGCGGGAGCGATGGGATTGGCGCAGTTTCCGTCGTCTCCCCACGCGAGCACGGCCTCATGGCCAGCGTCGCGGAACGCACGTGCGACGCGCCGCGCGCGCGACCACGGTCCACCCATCCGCGAGCGGGCAACCATGGGAACGACGAGAACCTTCACGTGTCAAGGGTACGTCACTCACAACCACGCACCCGCAGCGCGCCCACGCACCGCTGCTAGGCTCCTCAAGGCAGACACATGCCAGCTACCCTGCGCAGCGCTACAGCTCCAGCCTCATGTGCACGAGTTCCTGGTAGCCCGCAGACGCGGAGCGGTAACCACGTGGGTTGCGCCCATACTCCTCGAACCCCGCGCACCGATACAGGGACATTGCTCGCTCATTGTCTGCCACCACGTCGAGCTCAAGCTGGGTGTAGCCCGCCTGCCGAGTGCAGTCAATGCACGCCTCCGTGAGCACTCGGCCGATTCCCATCCCCCAGTACTCCTTGAGGATGCTGATCCCAAAACGCGCCCGGTGCGCCACTTTGCGTCTACTGCCTACCGCTTCGACTCCTGCACTTCCCACGATCCGCCCATCGACGATGGCGACAAGTTCGACCTCGTTGCCGCAGCGTTCGGTTTCCTCCAGGAGGCGCGCCTCCCGTTCCTCGTCAGTGCCCTGCTCGTCCGGATAGGACAGCAGGTAGTCGGTCTCCGAATGCGTGCGGCGCATGGTCTCGCGCAGCGCCCGGGCGTCCGATGCGACGGCGTTCCTCACGAGGAGCTCCACCCCACCTGTTAACAGCACCGTTTCGGCGTGCCTCATCGTCGTCCTCCTTGTCTCCCTAGTGGCTTGGAGTCGTTATGAAGTAGTGAGTCTCAACGCCGATGCATGGACTACTGATCACAGCCTCAGAGTCCGGGGGCGTGGACAACCCACACGCCCGAACGGGGACTCCCCTGACGCTCAAGCGCGCCTTCGTCTTTCAGTTGTGCGACTATGCGCTCGACACTCCGCTTCGAGCACCCAAGATATTGTGAAAGCTGAGTGACAGTGGACTGCGGGTTATCCCTAAGGAAAGCAAGCGCACGGGCGCGCTCCGCGTCCGCTGCACTCTCTGGCCGCGCCGGAGCGAGCCAAGGCCTCGTAATAGTCCGCCTGCCGCCTCCTGATCGCCGACTCGATGGGCACCCAGGCCAGTACCGGGCGCCACCGCGACAGCAGTAGCGTGTGCCAGAGCCGTCCCATCCGGCCGTTCCCATCTGAAAAGGGGTGGCAGAACTCGAACTCAAAGTGGAAGATGCACGAGACGAGGAGTGGGTGCATTCGCGTCGCATGCACCCACTCGAAGAGGCCGCCCATCACCTCGGGGACATAAGCGGCTGGCGTCCCCGCATGGATGAGGGTACCCCCGTTGAACACGCCGACATTGCCGGAGCGAAAGCGCCCAGCATCGGGAACGAGGCCACCCATCATCACGCGGTGAACGCGCAGCAAATCCTCCAATGAATGAGGATCAAGCTCGGGTATGAGATCGTAGGCTGTGCGCGCGTTTTCCACCTCGAGAATGTCGCGCTGATCGCCGAGGACTCGTTTGCCATCGATGATCGCACTCACGGCACTCTCGTCAAGCTTGTTACCCTCGATGACGAGCGAGGAGTAGATCGTGCGGATCCGAAGCTCCCTGCGCAGGGTGGGACTGGTCGACAGCGGAGCCTGCGGCGAGAGCATACCGACCAGCTCCGCAATCTCCATGCAGAGCACATCGATAACGTCAGTGCGTTCGAATGACGGCTCGTCGGCCATGACCACCCCCTATTACCGCCACAATTATACCGCCACTGGCGGTAATCAAGCAGAGGCCCGCAATACGATTCACCTCTCCCCAGACAGAAGGGCAACCATTGCACGTTGACATCAGGGAGAGCTAGAATACGTTGTATTCACCACCGGGAGGTCACCATGCCCACCATGACGATGCGCCTTGACGAAACGGACGCCGAAGTCGTGCGCAAGTACGCCGAATTTGAAGGAAAAACGATCTCCGACTTCGTTCGAGACGCCGTCTTCGAGAAGATCGAGGACCAGCAGGACCTTGCAACTCTGCGCGAGGCGATCGCTGCAGACAACGGCGTTCGCTACACCCACGAGCAGGTACTCGCGCAGCTGGGCCTGTAAATGTCCTACCACGTCGAGTACAGCGACACAGCCCTGAAGCAACTGAAGAAAATGGACCGATTCGAGGCGCGACTCATTACGTCATGGATCGGCAAAAACCTTGAGGGCTGCTCCGACCCCCGCATCCACGGCAAAGGACTAAGCGCCAACCGATCAGGCGAGTGGCGCTACCGGATCGGCAACTACCGCGCCCTGTGCATCATCGAAGATGATCGCCTCATTATCGAAGTCTTTTCCGTCGGACACCGCCGACACATCTACCAGTGATCACCCAGCCACACCGGCATCATCCAGCATCACCGCCAGATTTATACCGCCACTGGCGGTACTCGCGTGGCACCAAAGGACAGATGACCCACGCAACGGCAGGAGGCCTCGTCCATTGACGAGGCCTTGGCTGGGAAAGCGTGAAACGCTCAGTTGGTCCCGTGAAACGCCCAGGCGCGGCCGCGCGCGCCTCGCGCGATGTAGCTGACGCCCGCCAGGGTCAGGGCGAGGCCGAGGCCCGTGTAGAAGAAGGCGATGAACCAGTCAGGGAAGAGCCCTGCGGCGCGCATGCCGATACCAAACGACATCATGATCGCCATCATCATGTAGCTCTTGGTGTCGAAGAAGCGGACGACGTGGTGGCGCTCCCCCTCCAGGTCGGCGATGCGCTGGGCGTTTTTCTGAACGAGCTTGCTGAACATGGGGTGGAAGGCACAGAAGATGGCGACCGCGCCGCCCGCGAGCGCAAGGAAAACAATCGCCGCGACTCCGCGCATGTCGATGGCTGCGCGCACGCCGAGGATCGCGACGTTCAGGCCGGCGAGCAGCCAGACGATGCCGGCGACGGCGATCAGGGGCTGCTTCTTGATGCGGAATCGACTCATTTCTTAGTGTCCTTTTCGTCTGCGGGATCGTCATACAGGGCAGCATCGAGGAGGGCGAACAGCGTCTCGCACTCGCCGCCCTCCATAAGCGAAGCGAAGATACTGCGCAGCACGTAGCGACACAGGGCGTCGGCACTCATGGGGCCGACGAGCCGGGAACGAACCACGGCCTCGTCCGCGTCGAGGACGCGCGCGAGCCCGCGCTCGATGTGGACGAGCATGGGGGCACGCACGGCTTCGAGAGCTTCCTGTTCTGCGCTGGGGAGGAGGCGCATCTCGGCAAACCAGTCGACGCTCATGCCGGAGCGCGCGGCGCACAGGGCCTCACGGAATCGCCGCACGTAGGAGGTGAAGCGTTCGCCGGGGCGCACGGCGCACAGCTCGTCGGAGAGGTTCTCGTCGAAGAAGCGGGTGAGCACGGCGGCCGTCAGGTCTGCCTTGGTCGGGAAGTAGCCGTAGACCGAGCCGACCGCGATGCCGCACGCGGTGGCGACCTTGCGCACGGAGAGGACGGAGATGCCGTCGCGCGAGGCGATGGCGTAGGCCTGGCTGACCAGCTTCTCCGGGTCGATCACTTGCTTGGGCACGAAATCCTACTGTCCTACTACCTGCGACAATCCATAATGAACAGTGTTCAGTATAGGCTCACTCAGCCCTACGTCAACAGAAAAACTGGGAATCACACCACTACCACCAGCAAGTCATCTCACGCCAACGCAGCCTCCCCTGCTTGGCGAGGTAGGCCTCGTCCCATGACAGCGATGTTATAGTCATTGCCAGTCAACAAAGCCCGATAAGAAAGCCCCACATGGCCAGATTCGCGCGCATCGCCGCACCCCTCCTCGTCGGCGCTGCGGTCTATGCGGGATTGTTAGACCAAACCCTGCCCAAGCAACCTCTTTTCCCAATCTTTGTATGGATCGGCGCACTGCTGATCGCAATCTACTTCAGCGCCCTCACGGTGCTCCATTCGCAAGACAAGGTTGCTCCGCGCGCACTCGCTTTTTGGGGCCTCGTCATCAAGCTCGCTCTCCTCCCCATCTTCCTCATCACACTCATTCTCACGATCGGAGTTCCACTAGATAGCTCCAACGGCAACATAGGCGGTTTACTCCTGGTCTTTTTTATCCTCCCTCTGGACGCGGGAGTCTACTGCTTGATGCTCGTGTCATCCTTCCATGGGTTTGCCGTAACAAAACGCCTACTGGCCGAACAGACCATCCCCACGGCAACGGTGAAGAAACTCAGAAAGATGCATGCTGTTCCCATCGCAGACTTTGCTGCAGCCATCTGGCTCTATGCGCTCCTGCGTCGACTCGATCGCACTGCCGCCGCCTGCTCTCAGGACGCTTAACCTGCCATTTCCGCCGAGGCCACCCCATCAACCAGCGGCGTCCTGGTGCGCAAGAACCGGCAGGCACTGGAGAGTTTCCATCGCTTGAGCGCGGCCGTGTGGACGATCTGGCTCATCCCCTCACATTGGGTGAGGCCAGGGCTACGTCCGCTCACGACACCCCCGAAGCCCGATCCGCTTCCATGTCAAAAGCCTGGACATAGTCATCGCTCAGGACGACCACGACACCATCTCCACCCATTGACACATTCTCACCCTCACTCCGGCCTTGAAACCCCTCCATTGAGCGGAAGAACTCTGATACACGGCGAAAGCAATCAGCGCTATCTCTCTCCTGGACGCCGCTACCCTGATCGCCGAATCCAACTGTCACATTTCCATGATCAGCAATCACCTCACGAAGACCGCTCACTAAGCCCACGGATACACCTTCTCCGATTTGGACAAGGTCACAATCAACACCATTGACGCTTTCGCGCCTCACTTCATCACGTGAAAGCCATTGCAGCACCGGCATGTAATGTGCATAAATTGCCCCATCTAATTTAATAATCAGTCCCCCCTCGCCAGCGCCGTCAGGATCCACGTCGCACAACTCCCAAGAACTCGCCTTCGATGCCACGCCACGCGGGAAACTTGATGCAACCACATACTTCTCCAACTCATCTCCCGACCTCACCCACAGGGGACGCCCTGCAGCATCCAAGGTTGTCACCCAATCGAGCTGCAGCTGACCCTTTGCTTCCTCCACACTCGCATAACGAACCCTCACCCCTGACGTACCCTTCGCCTCCACAAGCGCATACGGAACCCCTCGATCATCGATCGCAACATAGTCAGGCTTGGGCTTACCGCTAGATTTCTTGCCATTGCCGCTGAATGACTTACCCTTACCAATAGACGGCGTAAGAATGAAGTGCTTACTATCTCCCGCATGAAGTAGTTGGTAGTTAGGCTTATTTCCTCCCAAGAACTTTTCAAACACAAGGCGCGCGCCAATCATGCCCATAAAGAATGACACAGCCCCTTTATAGCTAGCTTCAGCATGCCGATACTCATCGGTCACGCAAAAGCATTTCGACGCCCTATCAGGAGCGAGAGCAAATCGCGGAATCGAAAAATAGAACGCTCTCCCCCACCAGGAGGTGACGACATGCCCCTCAAAAGCGCCGTTATCGAGCGAATATCTAAAGAGATCCGCTACAGTGCAATTGACAGGCACATAACTGCCACCAATACTATTCCTCGACTTATAGTCACCATGCGAAGCGTAACGCCATACTGGAACGATAGGCACATTTCCCCCTCTACTTCGAACTAAAGGTCCAGAGTCACCTAAACCCCCCTCATTGACACCTGCGACAACAAGGCTGAAACACAGTATAAACAAGGACTGCCCCATCTTGACACCTGAGGGACGGATACAAAAAATACAAATTGTTTCGCGGCCGCACACGAAACTCTCGCTACCCTCACACAAACGGAATATCTCCAAACCTCGTCGCACTATCCGGCTATGCATGCTGCTGCGTCGACTGGATAGCGTCGCTCCGGCCAGCTCTCAGAACGCCTAACCCGCCATTTCCGCCGAGGTCACGCCATCGACCAGGGTTCCGTACACCACGACGCAGTGGCCGAAGAACATATCGTCATCATCGAAGTATGCGGAAAATGAACCGTCGGCATCCATCGCGATGCTGCGCAGCTCGATCCGGCGAGCGAAGCTCTCTTCCGTAATCTCGGGGACCTCCTCGTCGGCGGATTCGCGCCAGTCACACGCAAGTTCGGTGAGCTGCCGCGCGGCGAACGCTCGCATGTCGCGATCCCACCGGTCCTGATCGGTCATCATCTGCTTCATGGCGGTCATGGCAGCAGTCCAGGTGTCTTCGCTGGACGAATCAACCTCTAGCGAGGTGTCGATGTCCTCACCCCGCCACGAGATGCCTCCCTCGAACATGTCGAGGTCCTTATCGAGGGACAGCTCACCCAACTCCTCGTCGTTGAGGACTACCGGCCTGCGTTACTCAGCCAGGACCTCGTCCAGTGCGGGGCACGGAGGATTCTCTTCGAGGACCTCCACGACCAGGAGGCGGTTCTGCGACGAGGCGCTCATGCCTTCGAGTAGTTCTTGCGGGATCTTCTTGCGAGCCGTGACGCGGTAGATCTCCTCGTCGCGGAAGCGACCCAAGATGCCACCAGCAGCATACTCCTCGTCGCTCACGGGGTAGACCAGCCGACCATCATCCACGCACAGGGCGCCGGTCTCGCAGTCCACGGACGCAAGATAGGAGTGCGCGGACTCCCAGAAGCCGTTCATCTTTCCAGCTCCGCTGCTTCCAGCGAGCAGGACGACAAGCTCCCGCACCTCTTCCTCGAAGGTGCGCTCCCATTCCTGGTGCGTCATGTCGTTTTGTGAGCGCATGTATTCGAGCAGATCCACGTGTCATCCTCCTTGATCCAGGGCTACCGCTTCGCTACGACGAACCCTACTCCACCACAAGCATCACGACGCCTGGTCGACAAGACACCCCGGCCTCGTCCCACAAATCAGGAACGAGGCCGAAACGATGATGACCTCACCTGATATACCCCTTTCAAGACCCATTCTGGTACCAGTCTGGGAGTATAATGCAGATAGCGAAAGGAGCGACAATGCCGACGATGACCCGCACCGCCGAGGTGAAGACCCGCACGACCGCACAGATCAAGGCCGACGCCGCAGCCGTCTACGCACGCTGGGGAATTAGCCTGTCGGACGCGATCAACATCTTCCTGGCCAAATCGATTGAGGTTGGCGGACTCCCCTTCGACATGCGCCCCGAAACTCCCACATTTGACGGACTCAAGCGCTACGCCTATCGCCCCAGCATGGATGCGAATGGAGTCGCGCGGCTCCCGGGAGACTGGGATGACGGCGAGTGAGGCGGCGCCCGCTCCATGGGAGATCTGGCACGCGCGCTTTAACTTCGATGACCGTGGCTACAAGTTTCGCCCGGTCCTCGTTCTCGCCTGTTCATAGGACGGGCTCTTATCTGCGGCAATCACTAGCTTTAAACTCAATTCACGAACAAATTCCTAGACTCTCCACAACAGGGTGAAACGTTAGCGCAATGAACCTACAGCTCTCGCAGTATATCGCTTATCTTTCTCGAAAAGATCTCAAGATATTCTTCACCATCATGATATGTAAATACACGCTTCGAGCTGAAATCGAACGGTAACTTGCCAATCGGATCCTCATGGATCAGAATCGGTTTCTTTCCAAGCGCATCCGCAAATCCTAATTCATACATAACGTTCGGATTTAGACCAGTAAGATCAACAATCACCCCATATGAAGATCGAATAAGATTCCTAACATCATCTGGAATATCGGTTGGAGTCTTGAGTTCATCAACACGACGCGCAGTCTTCCCTACCGCTTCAACCCCATTCCGAATAGCTCCAAACACTGGATCAACGGAGTGATCTCCTTTATTAAAAGGCATCATCACTGCAATCAATGTTTCATCAATGGGTGCAGATTGGACCGCTTTCGCCGCTCCCGGAAAACCATCTCCAAACAAAATACGAAATGGGTCACCTTCAAACACAGTCCATCCCGTGTGCTGTCCAACCCACTTCAGCTGGTTCGGAGTATGCGGCCCACGCCCTAGAATACGTTTTTCGATCAGCAAATCTGAGGGAAAGCACAGAATCGGCGCCTTCATTTCAGCGAGCGTAGACGGATGATCGATATATCCGATCCGCGCGGTCTGTTTCCCAGTTTGCGGTCCAAACTCTCGCACCATGATAGTCGGCAGCTGACAGAGCGCTTCCAGATCTGGTTCGCCATCGCGCGTAAATTGCTGCCTGATAGCGCGGTCCGTATTTTCGAACATCCTGCTGGGATGAATCTCTTGAGATTCATCAGCCCTAATGATGAGATTGAAATACATACTCACTCCCACTCAATGGTGGCCGGGGGCTTGGAGGTCACATCGAGGACAACGCGGTTGACCTCGGGCACCGAGTTGGTGATGCGCGTGGAGATACGGGCCAGGACGTCGTAGGGCAGGCGCGTCCAGTCGGCCGTCATCGCATCCTCGGAGGAGACGGGACGCAGCACGATCGGGTGACCGTAGGTGCGGCCGTCACCCTGGACGCCCACGGAACGAACGTCGGCGAGCAGGACGACCGGGCACTGCCAGATCTCCTGATCCAGGCCGGCCGCCGTGAGCTCCTCGCGGG
>ERZ1674276.166-NODE-166-length-13224-cov-5.739844_pt1 | contig 13224 bp, 10 predicted proteins | sample MGYA00581194_ERZ1674276 | MGnify/ENA primary metagenome ERZ1674276 (study PRJEB41354, sample SAMEA4873337) | human saliva metagenome | biome: human-associated habitat [ENVO:00009003]; feature: mouth environment [ENVO:08000002]; material: saliva material...
GCTAAGGAGGTAGGGGTGCATAGCCCCTCGCGGGTTCAAATCCCGCCGTCTCCGCTCCCACCCCCGGGATTCCATCGGAATCCCGGGGGTTTGTTATGCGTCGGCGACGAGGCGGACCGCCTCGCGAGTTCCCCGGCGGGTGGTCAGTAGATCGTCACGTAGGTCCCCGACGGGATCGTGTCATGAAGCCACTTGGCATCCTCGTAGCGTAGGCGCACGCACCCGTGCGACACGTGCCCGCCCAGGGTTCCGTCCATGACGGTGTAGGTGCCCTCGTAGTAGAGGATCGAGTGGAAGAGATAGTCCCCCGAGAATTGCGTCCACCAGTAGGCCGTGTAGCCGTGCCCAAAGGAGCGACCTCGGTTCTTGATCGTGAACGTCCCCGTGATCGTCGGCGTCGAGGGCTTGCCCACCGAGCACGGCATGTCGGTGAGCGGCTGCCACGAGCCATCGGCCCAGTAGAACGTCATGCAGTGCGGGGCGCTGGTATCCACCACCACCAGGTAGTTTGTGGGGCTGTAGAGGGTCTTGGCGTAGTTCCAGTCGGCCTCGAACCCCGCCCGATCGCTCACCCAGAAGCCCTTCCAGCGGTCGAAGTAGTTCCACGTGCCGCCGACCTGGGCCCACCCCGTGGCCATCGCTGCGCCTCGGGCAGCATCCAGGTAGTACCAGCTGCCGCCCCCGTCGCGCAGCCACCCGGTGGAGAGCGCGCCGGAGGAACCCAGGTGGTACCAGGAGCCGTCGGTGAGAACCCACCCCGTCATCATCGCACCGCTCGAGTCGGCGTAGTACCACGTGCCTGCGGCGACGAACCAGCCGGTTGCCATCGCGCCGCTGCCGCCCAGGTAGTACCAGGAACCCGAGCGCACCCACGTCGAGGCTGCCATCGCCCCGGAGGCATCGAAGTAGTACCACGATCCGTCAACGCGCGACCATCCGGTGACCATCTGGCCTGCCGCGGCCAGGTAGTACCAGGAACCGCCCGAGGAGAGCCAGCCGGTCGTCATCGCGCCACCGTCACCGAGGTGGTACCAGGATCCGCCCTCGCGGTACCAGCCGGTGCGCACGCCGTTCTCGGTCGACGCGTACCACACGCCGCTGGGGTCCCTGTACCAACCGAGGGGGACGTAGCCGCGAGCATCGAAGGCGTAGCGGCCACCTTCCACGTCGAAGACGCCGTCCTTCAGCCACGTGCCGTCGGTCAGCTCGTAGCGCCAGCCGGCCTCGTGGCGAACCCAGTGGCCGCTGGGATCCCCCGGGTCCGTGGGTTCCCCTTCGTTCTCGGCCGAGGCGGATTCCTCAGGCGAGGAGGAGGGGGTTGCCCCCGAGTCGTTGGATGCTTCGGCGGGGGAGGGGTCCTGGCGGTCCGAGGACTGTCCGGGGGTCTGCGCGGCGGCCGACGAGGCGTCCCGGTCGCCTGACCTGGGCGTCTCGGGATCGGCGGCCGGACTGGACGCAGCGGAGGGCGAGGGGGCGCCGACCGGCGGCGTGCCGTCCGCGTCCGAGGCCGCCGCGGCGAGGGGAAACAGGCCGACGCACATCATCGCGGTTGCCGATGCGCCGATGCATCGCAGAACGCGGATACCGATGCTTCTCATGATTGCACCTCATTCACGTGTGGTGCCTCCATGGTATGCGCCGGGAGGCGTGAGAGGAGGGCGTTTGAGCGGAGTCGTTGGTCGCGGATGCGCGGGCGAGCGCATTGACGCAGTAACGTGATTAGGATTATATTACATTTGTAAAGTATGTCGATGCTTGCCCCATGTGAGGAATGATCGCCGTGGCGAAGAAGGATGTCGTCGTCCCCCTCGTGCCCGCAGCCCTGAGCGCGCTACTCGTGGTCGGAGGGATGACCGTGTTCTCCGCTTGCCACCAGCGTCCCGACGGCACCTGGATGCAGTGCCACCGCTGCCAGAACACCGTCGTCGCGAGCGCGGCGGGCCTCGTTGTCGTGTTTGGTGCGGCCGGTTTTGTTCGGAACAGGGCGGTCAGGGTTGCCCTGCAGGCCCTCGCAATCGTCGTCAGCGTCGTCGTCTTCTTCATTCCCGGCATCATCTGTCCCCTGTGCATGATGGAGACCATGCGCTGTCACACGGTCTTCCAGCCCTTCGTGAGGATCATGTCCGTCCTCATCTCCGGCTCCGGAATCGTCGCGCTGGTGAAGTCGCTGAGGAAAGGCAAGGCCGCCTGAACTCGAGGAACACCCGCACGCGGGAGTCGGTGGCGCAGCCATGACCCCTGTCCGCTCCAAGACCGTCGTCATCACGGCGGTCCTCCTCGTGTGCGCCCTCGCCGCGGCCGTCTTCACCCACCACAGGTGGTCGCGCTACGAGGAGGCGCGGCGCCTGGCCGAGGCCGGCGACACTCAGGGCGCCTACGAGATCTTCACCGCGCTGGGAGGATACTCCGACGCCGCCGAGCGCGCACGCGGCCTCGTCGAGGAGGACCCCGCCCTCCCGTACCGCTCGGTCGCCCCGGGGGATACGGTCACCTTCGGCTCCTACGAGCAGGACAACAACACGGCCAACGGCCCCGAAGCGATACGGTGGATTGTCCTCGATCGAATCGACGACCAGGTCCTCCTGCTCAGCGCCGACTGCCTGGAGGGGCGCCAATACCACCACGTGCCCTTCGAAGAAGTCACGTGGGAGAACAGCGATCTTCGCGAGTGGATGAACGGGCTCTTCTACGCGCAAGCCTTTACCCCCGCCCAGCAGACCATCGTGCGAACCGTGCACAACGAGAACAGCGACCAATCAGTCACGGGGGCGCCGGGGGGCGCCGACACCGACGACCGCGTCTTCGCGCTCAGCGAGACCGAGGCGCTCATCTACCTGGCCCCCGGAGCGAGCCGAAGTGACGTGAGCGCCGCCGCCGCAACCGAGTACGCCGCCTCCGGGGCACTGTCCGTCACCGAGGACGGAACGGTCGACTGGTGGCTGCGTTCCCCCGGCACCTACGGATTCGCCGCCCAATTCGTTGACGCCTCGGGCAAGCCGATGATCAGCGGAGCGAACGTTGACGCACAGTACGGGGCACGCCCCGCCCTGTGGATCAGCATCGCCAAGGCCGACGGGAGCCTGCGATGAGCGGCGCACTCTCGCTGCGCCGCATCCCGCTCAAGAACATCGGCGCGCACCCCGTCCGGGCGGCGATCCTGGCGTTCCTCGCCCTCGCGCAGGCAGCCTGTTTACTGGCGGGCCTCGTCATGGCCGACGGCATGAGGAGCGAGCTCGCGCTCGCCGAGGAGCGCCTCGGGGCCGACCTCGTCATCTATCCGACCGCGTGCCTCAATCAGGTCGAACAAAAGCGCCTGGTGATGATCGGCACCCCCGTGCGGTGCCACCAGGGGAGAAGCGCCCTGGATCGGACGCGCTACAACCCGGACATCGCGGAGATCACCTACCAGCTCTACGTCGCCGACACCCTGCCCACCGGCGAGACCCTGTGGATCGTGGGATTCGACCCGGCGACGGACTTCGCTCTCTCCCCGTGGATGGAGCGCGGCACCTCGCGCGAACTCGCCCCGGGGACGATCGCCGCCGGAGCCAAGGTCGCTCAAGGCGAGGATGGGACTGTCCCGCTCTTCGGCACACCCCGGGCGGTGAGCTCGCGCCTCGCGGAAACCGGGACCGAGCTGGACGACGCCGTCTTCGTGAGCATGGACACCCTGGAGAGCATCATCGGCGACGCGGTCGAGGCGGGAGCGGGGGAGTACGCCTCCGTCCAGCCGGGTAGGGACTACTCGGCTGCCCTCGTGAGAGTGAGCGACGCGGAGAGCGTCCAGAGCGTGACGAACTGGATCAACCTCTACGTGCGTAAGGTGACCGCCGTCAGAAGCGACGCGGCCCTCGTGGACACGGCCTCAAGCATCGGTTCTCAACGCGGGGTCACCCTCGGCGTACTCGGAGCCTCCTGGCTCCTCCTGCTGATCGCCCTGATCGTCGCCCAGTTCACGCTCATGAACGAGCGCGAGGCAGAAGTGTACGTGTGGCGCTCCGTAGGAGCCTCGCGCGGGGCGATCGCAAGGGTCATGACGGGCGAGTCCGCGCTCATTCACCTGGTGGGAGCGTGCGGTGGGGTCCTGGTCGCCGCCGCCTTCCCCCTCGTTGCCGGTGCGCCCGTCGGCGGCGCGTCGAGCGCTGCTCGAGCGCTTCCCTTCGCCGGCGTCGCTATCGTTGTCGTGGTCGCGGCCGGCGTCGTGGGAACCCGTCTCGCCCTGAGGAGGGTGAGCGCCATCCCCCAGGGCCAGAAGTTGGTGCCGGCCTAGGCGCCGCGGATCGAGGAGGAACGAACATGCTGTCGCTGAGGCGACTTCCGTGGATGAACCTGCGCGGCTACCCGGTGCGCACCGGGACCCTCGTGCTGTTCTCCGCGCTCATGACGATGACGATTTTCGGTGGAACGATGCTCGTTCAGGGGATCGAACGGGGCCTTGCGACGGTCCAGTCGCGCCTGGGCGCCGACATCATGGTGACCCCCGCAGACGCGGACAACGACTTCGATGCGCAGTCATTCCTCGTGCACGCTGAGGCCTCCTACTTCTACATGTCGGCGTCCACGAGCGAGGCCGTCGCAGCCGTCGACGGGGTCCAATCATCCTCACCCCAGCTCTTCCTCGCCTCCGCGCGCGCGAGCTGCTGCTCGGGCAGATACCAGGTGATCGCCTTCGATCCGGGCAGCGACTTCACCGTCCAGCCCTGGATCGCCGACTCGGTCGGCCAGGCGCAGCTCGGACACATGGACGTGATCGTGGGCGCCAACGTCAGCGTCTACGACACGGACAACTTCACGCTCTTCGGCCAGCGGCTCCACGTCGTCGGACAGTTCGACCCGACCGGATCGACCCTCGACAACGCCGTCTACGCGAACTTCGACACCGCGAAGATCCTCATTGACTCCTCGCTGCGCAAGGGACTCAACAAGTACACGAGCCTGGACACCGACGACATCATCTCCTCCGTCATGGTCAAGGTGGCTCCCGGCCGCGACATCGACGCCGTGGCAGCCGACATCGAACGGAACGTTCCAGGGGTGAGCGTGACAACCTCGACACGCATGGTGAGCGGCATCGCGCAGAGCCTCGAGGCGACGTCGCGCACGGTCGTGACCCTCATCGCCCTCGTCTGGGGCGTCGGACTGCTCATGATCACCCTGATCTTCGTCATGATGATCATCGAGAGGAAACGAGAGTTCGCGTCCCTGATCGTCGCCGGGGCGCACCGAGGCCTCGTCTCACGGATCATCCTCGCCGAGTCCCTGACCGTCAACGCGATCGGAGGCGTCGTCGGCATCGTGATCTCCGGGGTTCTCATCGCCTCCTTCTCGGGCCTGGTCCGCCAGACGATCGGCACGGGATTCCTCGTCCCGCCGATCACCACGATGGCTCTCCTGGCGTTGGCCTCGCTGGCTGCGATCGCGGTGGTAGCCGTCGTGGCCTCGTGGATATCGGTGCGAAGCATCAGAGCGATGGATGCTGGATCGCTGCTGAAGGAAGGGGAGTGACGTGCTGATCGAAGCAACGGGTGTGACCAAGGAGTTTGCGCGCGCACGCAGGGGCAACAGGTCTTTCGTCGCGGTTCACCCGGCGGACCTCGGACTCGACGCCGCGGAGCTGACGGTGATCACCGGGCACTCCGGCAGCGGCAAGAGCACGCTCCTCAACATGCTGGCCGGAATGCTCGCCCCAACCGCGGGAACCGTCGCAGTCGAAGGGACGGACCTCTATCGCCTGGCGGACCGGGAACTCTCCCGCCTGCGCAACGAGAGGATCGGCTTCATCCCCCAGGGGCACACGGCCCTGCGTAGCCTCAGCGTTCTCGAGAACGTGCTCCTGCCCTCCGTTCTCTACGGCGGAGCGGACCTGCCCCGCAGCCGTGCCGAGGAACTGCTCGAGACGGTTGGACTGTCGGACCTGGCCGAAGCCAAGCCGCAGGAGTTATCCGGCGGTGAGCTACGCCGAATGGCCATCGCCCGCGGCCTCCTCATGGAGCCGAGCATCGTTCTCGCCGATGAGCCCACGGCGGGCCTCGATTCGGCAAACACGGGGGTCGTTCTTCGCCTCCTGCGTGAAGCCGCCGACCGTGGGGCGGCGGTCCTGATCGTCACGCACGAGCCCGAGGCCGACAGGTTTGCGGATCGCAGCCTGTCGATGGAGGAAGGCCGCCTCGCGTAGGCGGTGCGGAGCGGAGCCACGCGTGCCGCGATGCGTCGGCGTCCGCCTGCGGCGACACGCAAACGCCGACGTCACCCACTACCCTGGAGGGGTGACCACTGCTCTGTACCGCCGGTATCGCCCCGACACCTTCGACCAGGTGATCGGCCAGGAACACGTGACGGAGCCGCTGAAGGCGGCGCTGCGCGCCAATCGCGTGACACACGCCTACCTGTTCTCGGGCCCGCGCGGGTGCGGCAAGACCACGTCGGCGCGCATCCTGGCGCGCTGCCTCAACTGCGCGCAGGGGCCCACCGACAAGCCCTGCGGGCAGTGCGCTTCCTGCCGGGAACTCGCCACCGGCGGTCCGGGTTCCCTGGACGTCGTGGAAATCGACGCGGCCTCCCACGGCGGCGTTGACGACGCGCGTGACCTTCGCGAGAGGGCGACGTTTGCGCCCGTGAGGGACCGCTACAAGATCTTCATCATCGACGAGGCCCACATGGTCACGAACCAGGGCTTCAACGCCCTGCTGAAGCTGGTGGAGGAACCCCCCGAGCACGTCAAGTTCGTGTTCGCCACGACGGAACCGGAACGCGTGATCGGCACGATTCGTTCGCGCACCCACCACTACCCCTTCCGCCTGGTCCCACCCGACGTGCTGGGCCCCTACCTGGGCGGCCTGTGCCGGGAGGAGGGCGTGCGGGTCACGGAAGGCGTCCTGTCGCTCGTGATGCGCGCGGGCGGCGGGTCGGTTCGTGACACGCTATCGGTCCTGGACCAGCTGATGGCCGGTGCGATTCACGGCGAAGTCACCTACCAGACGGCGGTCGCGCTGCTCGGATACACCGACTCGGCCCTGCTGGACCAATCCGTTGATGCCCTGGCCGGCGGGGACGGTGCAGCCGCGTTCCGCGTCGTCGAGCGAATGGTGGAGTCCGGGCACGACCCGCGTCGCTTCGTCGAGGACCTCCTGCAGCGCCTCAGGGACCTGATCATCATCGCGGTCGCCGGGGACGGCGCGCGCGACGTCCTCGCAGACACGCCCTCGGACCAATTCGAACGCATGCAGCGCCAGGCACAGAACTGGGGTCCCCACGGGCTGTCGCGCGCCGCCGACCTGACCGACGAGGCCCTGCGCGCCATGACGGGGGCCACCTCGCCCCGCCTGCAACTGGAGCTCCTGATGGGGCGCATTCTCGTGCCCGCGCCCGAGGTCGGCCACGCGCCCGTCCAGGGAACGGTCGGAATGGCGGGAGGCGGAGCCCCCCGCGAGGCGCAGCCCTCGCCCTCCCCGCAGTCCTCCGGGGGACGTTTTGGCGCGCGTGAGGCCCGCGAGGCGCTGGCTCGCAAGAAGCAGGAGCGCGCCGAGGCCACCGCGACGCCTGCCGCTGTTTCCTCCACGCCCGCCGCCCCCGCTCAAGGCGGGCCCGCCTGGGGTGGCGGCCCCGACTGGTCATCCCCGGCGCCAACCCCCACCGCCCCCGAGGAGGCCTCGGCCGGACCGGAGGGGCGCGCGCCAGAGCGAGGCGGCACGGCATCTGAGCCCGTACGCCCGCAGGCTACGGCGCAGCCGGCAGAGCCGGTTCGGCAATCCCCGCCCGAGCGTGGCGGAGCGCCCGCGCCACGCGGCCCGGAGCCAAGCGCCGAGCAGGGCGACGAAACGGGCGTGCCCGCAGCGCGCAGCGCCGGGCGCGATGCGGACATGCTGCGCGGCCGCTGGAACGAGGTCCTGGAGCACCTGAAGTCCATCAGCCGAGTCGCCTGGTCGCTGGTCGGGGTCAACGCGCAGCTGGGGGCCGTCGACGGATCCACCGTGGTCCTCCTCTTCCCGGTTGACGCCATGGTCGCCGCCTTCGCGCGCGGCCCGCGTGCGACCGAGGTCGAGGAAGCCATCCGCGAAGTCACGGGACTGTCGCTCGCCGTCATCGCTCAGGTGGGGCAAGCGTCGGGCGGGACGGCCACGACGGGGCCGTCGGCTCAGGCCTCGCGCGCGGGCAACCAGCCCCGCCCGCCCCAGGCCGATGCGTGGGTGTCGGAGCCGCCCCCTTTTGATCGCGCCGCCGCCGAGGCGGCTCACGAGGAACCGCACGCGCCCCATGCGCAGCCATGGCCGCAGCCCCTGCGCACCCCCGAAGGCGAGCAGATGCACCCGGCGACCGAAGAACCCCGGGACACCGGATGGCCGCAGCCAGCGGCGGTGCAACCCATCCAACGGGTGACTGCAGACGCGGAGCCGGAAGCGGCCTCGTCGCGAGAAGAACGCCGAGGCCCTGGCGCCCTGCCCGCCAGGGCCATCCGTGCGCTCGCGGACGCTCCCGCAGGCGACGCGCACCCCGCACCCGCCCCTTCCTCCGAGCGCAAGCACTCTTTCACGGTCTTTCGCTACCCGGGCGACCCGGAGGAGGGTGAGGCTCCCGCGCCGCTCAGCGTCGAGGATGCCTCGAACCGGCCTCCCGCCTTTGATGACACCCCCATCGAGACGGCCCCTCGCGCGCCCATCACCCCGACGGGCTGGGACGATCCTGTCGTCATCCCGGGAGGCGCCTCCGTCTCCTTCGACGATCCCAGAGGTGAGCCTTTCTCGGCCGAGGCGGCCACCGTCGGCGCGGGCGAGGCAACGCCGGATGACGCCGCGACGAGTGCGCCCGCCTGGCTCGCCTCGGCCCCCGTACACCCGGCGCCCGGCCCGGTGACGGGCGGGCAGCCCGATGGCGCGACGGAGCGGGCCGACGCTCTCGACGCGCCGCTGCGGGGACGCGCCGCCGCGGAGGCAGCCCTGCGCGAGAGGGAGCGCGGCGACGGCGAGGCCGCCAGCGTGCGTACCCATGCGGCCGAGGACGACAGCGCCAGCATCGACGACGAGAACATTGAGACCTCGCAGACGATCGGCCTGGCAGCCGTCCTGGAGATCCTGGGCGGACGCGTCATCGAAGAGAAGATGACCGAGGGAGGATACTGACATGTATGACGGAGCCCTGGCGGACCTGATCGACCAGTTCGGTCAGCTACCCGGAATAGGCCCGAAGTCGGCCCAACGCATGGCGATGCACGTCCTGGACGCCGACCCGGAAGAGGTCGCGCGCCTGGTGGAGGCCATCAATGCGGTGCGCGGCCGGGTCCGCCACTGCGACGTGTGCGCGAATCTCACCGAGGAGGAGCAGTGCTCGATCTGCAGGGACGTTCGCCGCGACCCCAGCCAGATCTGCGTCGTTCAGGAACCGAAGGACATCCAGGCCATCGAGGGTGCTCGCGTCTTCCGCGGACGCTACCACGTGCTGGGTGGGGTGATCGACCCGATTCACGGAATCGGCCCCGACCAGCTCAACATTGCCTCCCTCATGAGCCGCCTCGCGGACGGCACGGTCACCGAGGTGATCCTGGCGACCAACCCCAACGTCGAGGGCGAGGCTACGGCCGCCTACCTGGCGCGCATGCTCTCCACGATGGGCGTCGAAACCTCGCGCCTGGCGATGGGGCTACCGATGGGCGGAGACCTGGAGTACGCCGACTCGGTCACCCTGGGCCGCGCCCTGGAGGGACGCCGGAGACTGTAGCCGCCCGCGTTGAGGCACTCGCGCCGCGTCCGCAGGGAGGGCGGTGCCCGGTCTGACACAATCGTCAGTGAAACCGTCCGACGGATGAGGAGGTCGCGAAGGTGACGCAAGAGAGGAACTGCACGCCCCGCGTGCTGGTTGTCGACGACGAGGCGATGCTGGCGGACCTGCTCTCACAGGCGCTTCGCCACGAGGGGTGGGAGACGGCGACGGCCTCGGACGGCCTCGACGCGCTGGCAAAGGCGGCGAGCTTTCATCCCGACGTCGTGATCCTCGACGTGCAGATGCCGCGCATGGACGGCTTGGAGACCCTGGAACGTCTGCGCGCCCATGACCCGCACATGCCCGTCCTGTTTCTCACCGCCCGCGACGCGGTCGCCGACCGGGTGTCCGGCCTGCGAGCCGGCGCCGACGACTACGTCACCAAGCCCTTCGACCTTGACGAGGTCGCGGCCCGCGTGCAGGCGCTGCTGCGTCGCTCCGGGCGCGCCCAGCAGACTCGTTCCACCGTGCTCACGGTGGCCGATCTGACCCTCAACGTGGAGTCGCACGATGTCAGTCGCGGCGGTGAGAACATCACGTTAACGAACACCGAGTTCGAATTGCTCCGCTTTCTGATGGAAAACGTGGGGATCGTCCTGTCCAAGCAGAAGATTCTCGACGCCGTGTGGAGCTACGATTTCGGCGGCCAGGTCAACGTCGTTGAGCTGTACATCTCCTACCTGCGCAAGAAGATCGACTCGGGTCGACCCGCCCTGATTCGAACGGTGCGAGGCGCCGGCTACATCATGAGGGAACCCCAGTGACGAGGCGTGTGTCCCTGGCCGGGCGGCTCTCCCGCGCGCTCACGGCCTGCGTCGCCCTGGCGCTGGCGGTCATGGCGCTCAGCTCCACGCTGGTCATGCGCTCGTGGATGCTCGCCGGCGTGGACTCCGAGTTGCACCGGCTCTCGCAGCGCGCCGACGAGCACCTGGATATCGACGACGCCGACTCCGAGGAGGACGAGAGCGAGGCGAGTGACGCGCAGTCCGGCGAACACGGCGGGGCCGACGGCGCGATTCTTCCCGCGGGGCCCGGCCGTCGCGGCCCCGGGGATCCCGGCGGGCCTGGCTTCGGCGGATCCGGCGTCGCGGACGGGACCCTGCAGTACGTCAGCGAGGACGGGGAGGCGGCCGGAGCGATCGTCACGAACTTCGCGCTGCGCTACCTCGACGACGAGGCCCTGGAGGTCCTGGAATCCGTGCCCGCGGACGGGCTCCCTCACACCGTGCACCTGCCGGGGTGGGGGACCTTCCGCGTTGTCTCCCAGGTCTTCGACACGCGAACGATCCTCGTGGGCCGCCAGACCGACAGCGTGGACAACGTGGTGTGGATGCTCGTCGCGGTCGAGCTCGTCCTGTCCCTGTGCGTGGCGCTCGGTGCCGGCCTGATCGGGCGCGCGTGGGTGCGCCGCGAGCTGCGTCCCCTCTCAGTCGTGCGCGAGGCCGCCGCCGATATTGCGCGGCGAGACCTGGCCGATGATGCGCAGGCGCTGACGCGTGTGGGCGACGCGGCGGTGTCCGGCCCCGTCGAGGTCGCCGAGGTGGCAGGTGCCTTCAACGCGATGATTGACGCCGTCGAAGACGGCATGGAGCGCAGGGCACGCAGCGAGACGAAGCTCCGCCAGTTCGTCGCCGATGCCTCCCACGAGCTGCGCACCCCGCTGGCGTCCGTGCAGGGGTATGCGCAGCTGGCCCGGCGCGACATTGACGAGGCATCCCGGAGCCAGGCGCTCGAGAGGATCTCCTCCGAGGGGGCGCGCATGGCCACGCTGGTCGAGGAGCTCCTGACGCTGGCCCGCCTCGATGACGACCGTTCCCTGGCACGCGACCGGGTCGAGGTGATCCCCCTGGTCCTGGATGCCCTCTCCGACGCGCACGTCCTGTGCCCCGACCACACCTGGGAGCTGGGATTGGCCGCCCAGGAGCCGGTCCTGGGAGACGAGGCGGCGGTGCGTCAGATCCTCACGAACCTGCTCACGAATGCTCGGGTCCACACGCCCGCCGGTACCCGGGTCGTCGTCTCCGTCCTCGGGGAGGACTCGCCGAGGCGTCGCTCCTCCCCCGGGGTCGACGAAACGAGCGGCGCGGCGGGCGCGCGAGCCCCGGCCTCGTCCACGATCACGATCCGAGTGGCAGACGACGGTCCCGGCATCCCCGAGGCGATCCGCGAGCGTGTCTTCGACCGCTTCGTGCGCGGGGATTCCTCCCGCACGCGCGACGGTCACGGCTCCTCGGGCCTGGGCATGTCGATTGTCGATTCCCTGGCGCGCGCTATGGGCGGGCGGGTGTGCCTCGTCGACTCCGAGTCCGGCACCGTCATCGACGTGACGCTGCCTTCGGCCTGACGGCGGGATGCGCCTTTCCTCGGGGCGGACTGTGGCGCGGCAAGGGCTTGACGCGCACGGCGAGGCGTGCGTGCGGATGCCGATCCTGGCGCGTCTTATCTCACCGCCCACAATGCGGTTTTCTTCGGCGTGATCGGCGCGCAGCCATAAGATTGTCGTGGTGGCGCAGGCCATCCGACCGTGCGTGGATTGGCGCACCGACAGAAATGAGGGTTCAGTGGCACTGATTGTGCAAAAGTACGGCGGCTCCTCCGTCGCCGACGCCGAGGCCATGAAGCGCGTCGCCCAGCGCATCGTGGACACGCACAACGCGGGGCACCGCGTCGTCGTCGTCGTATCGGCCATGGGCGACACGACCGATGACCTGCTCGACGCTGCGGCATCCGTGACCTCGAAGCCCCCCAAGCGCGAGATGGACATCCTCCTGTCCGCGGGCGAACGCATCTCGATGGCGCTGCTGGCCATGGCCGTCAACGAGCTGGGCGTTGAGGCGCGCGCCTACACGGGTGCGCAGGCCGGTATCCAGACCGATAGCCGCTTCGGCGCCGCGCAGATCATCGGCATGGTTCCCGAGCGCGTCGCCCGAGCAGTTAAGGACGGCCAGGTGGCGATCGTCGCCGGGTTCCAGGGCATCTCCAAGGACGACGACGTGACGACCCTGGGCCGGGGAGGCTCCGACACGACGGCCGTCGCTCTGGCCGCCGCGCTCCACGCCGACGTGTGCGAGATCTACACCGACGTCGACGGCCTCTTCTCCGCTGACCCGCGTATTGTTCCCAAGGCGCACCGCCTGCGCACCCTGACCCAGGAGGAGACCCTGGAGATGGCCGCGCACGGAGCGAAGATCCTTCACCTGCGGGCGGTCGAGTTCGCCCGCCGCTACGGGGTGCCCCTGCACGTGCGTTCCTCGTTCTCGGAGAAGAACGGGACGTGGATCTCGGATGCTCCCGCAAACCCCGAACTCAAGGGCCTCGTGCCCGACGCCGCCCTGAAGTCCCCAGAGGAGAACGCCATGGAAAAGCCCGTCATCTCCGGCATCGCCCACGACCGCTCGCAGGACAAGATCACCGTCACCGACGTTCCCAACAGCCCCGGTGTCGCGGCGCGAGTGTTTGCCGTCGTCGCCG
>ERZ1674276.179-NODE-179-length-12782-cov-11.671879_pt1 | contig 12782 bp, 7 predicted proteins | sample MGYA00581194_ERZ1674276 | MGnify/ENA primary metagenome ERZ1674276 (study PRJEB41354, sample SAMEA4873337) | human saliva metagenome | biome: human-associated habitat [ENVO:00009003]; feature: mouth environment [ENVO:08000002]; material: saliva material...
GGGGCTCGAGGCCGTGCGCAAGCGCCCCGGCATGTACATCGGCTCGACCGACCACAGAGGCCTCATGCACTGCCTCTGGGAGATTATCGACAACGCGGTCGACGAGGCCCTGGAGGGTCACTGCGACACGATCGACGTGCGCCTTCACCCCGACCACTCCGCCTCAGTTGCCGACAACGGACGAGGCATCCCCGTCGACATCGTCCCCGGACAGGGACTGACGGGCGTCGAGGTCGTCTACACCAAGCTCCACGCCGGCGGTAAGTTCGGCGGCGGCTCCTACGCGGCCTCGGGCGGCCTCCACGGCGTCGGTGCCTCCGTCGTTAACGCACTCTCGGCCCGCCTCGACGTACAGGTCGATCGCGGTGGCAAGACCCACGAGATGTGCTTCCGTCGCGGCGAACCCGGCGAGTTCGACGACTCGAAGCAACGCACCCCCAACTCGCCCTTCAAGCCGTTCGTGGACGGCTCGACCCTCAAGACGGTCGGCAAGGTGAAGAAGTCCCAGACCGGCACGCGCGTGCGCTTCTGGGCGGACTTCCAGATCTTCCCGTCGACCGAGGGTTTCTCCTGGGAGAACCTGCTGGCGCGCGCTCGCCAGACCGCGTTCCTCGTGCCCGGCCTGACCATCAACTGCTACGACGAGCGCGGCGAAGAGGAGCTCCACGAGAGTTTCCGCTTCGACGGCGGCGTCGTCGACTTCGCGAACTGGCTGGCCTCCGACGGCCCCGTCACCGACACGTGGCACATCACGGGTGAGGGCACCTACAACGAGACCGTGCAGGCCCTGGACTCCGAGACCGGGCACCTGCGCGCCACCGAGGTCGAGCGCACCTGCGAGGTCGACATTGCGCTGCGCTGGGGCATCGGCTACGACACGACCGTCCAGTCGTTCGTCAATATCATCGCCACCCCTAAGGGCGGCACCCACGTCACCGGCTTCGAGCAGGCAGTCCTCAAGACCCTGCGCGCCGCGATCGACAAGAACGCGCGCAAGCTCAAGGTCGGCGCGAAGGATGGGCGCCCCGAAAAGGACGACGTCCAGGCCGGCATGACCGCCGTCATCACCGTGCGCTTCCCCGAGCCCCAGTTCGAGGGGCAGACCAAGGAAACGCTGGGTACGCCCCAGATCCGCACCGTCGTCAACCGCGTGGTCTCCGACTGGCTGAAGGCCAAGTTCGCCTCCTCCAAGCGTGACGACAAGCAGCAGACCTCCCTCCTCATGGAGAAGGTCGTCGGCGAGATGAAGGCCCGCGTCTCCGCGCGCCTGCACAAGGAGATCTCGCGTAAGAAGAACGCGCTGGAAACCTCCTCGCTGCCCGCCAAGCTCGCGGACTGCCGCCTCGAGGACGTCGAGGAGACCGAGCTCTTCATCGTCGAGGGCGACTCCGCCCTGGGCACGGCCAAGGCCGCGCGCAACTCCCACTACCAGGCCCTGTTCCCGATTCGAGGCAAGATCCTTAACGTGCAGAAGGCCTCGACCGCGGACATGCTGGCCAACGCCGAGTGCGCCAACATTATCCAGGTGATCGGCGCGGGCTCGGGCCGTACCTTCGACCTGTCTCAGGCTCGCTACGGCAAGGTCATCCTCATGACGGACGCCGACGTCGACGGCGCGCACATCCGCACCCTGCTGCTGACCCTGTTCTTCCGCTACATGCGCCCCATGGTCGAGGCCGGCCGCATCTACGCCGCCGTCCCGCCCCTGCACCGTATCGAGGTCGCGGGCAAGGGACGCAAGAAGCGCGAGTACATCTACACCTACTCCGAGGACGAGCTGCATCGTAAGCTCGCCGCCCTGCGCCGCTCGGGCCGCACGTGGAAGGAACCCATCCAGCGTTACAAGGGTCTGGGTGAGATGGATGCTGACCAGCTGGCGGAGACCACGATGGACCGGGCCCACCGCTCGCTGCGCCGCATCACGCTGGCCGACGAGGAAGCCCTGCGCCAGGCGGAGGACGTTTTTGAGCTGCTCATGGGCTCGACGGTGGGCCCGCGCAAGGACTTCATTATCGAGGAATCCGCGGGGCTGGATCGTACGCGCATCGACGCGTAATTACGGGCAAAAATCACCGCGCGCTGCCCAAACGTTCACGCGCGTTGACCAAATGTCAAGCGCCAGTGTGACTAAAGGCCCGAATAGCCGGTAGGATATCTGCCATGACAGGACTTGCGCAGCGACTCACGCCGCCCGGGTCCGTCCCGTACCCGGGCAATCACCTCGGGTTGCGCTGGCGGCCCATGATCGGCCGCGATGCCCCCGCCGTGTACGCGCTTATCTCCCTGATCGAAGACGACGACAATGCTATTCGGCGCACCTCTGTCGACGACATCGCGGACATGATGGAGGGCGAGAACGGGCGCGACTGGGTGGACACGATCGTCGGCCTGGACGCGAAGCGAAACATCTGCGCGGTGGCGTCCGTGCGCGTTCTGCGCGGCATTCACGAGGCCGCAACAGCCGTTGTCCGCGCCTTCATCCACCCGCATTGGCGTGGCCGAGGCGTGGGCCGGGCTCTGCTCTACTGGCAGGACGGGCGCGCCCGACAGATGCTCGTCGAAGCTTTCGGCGCCGAGTCCGAGGTGCCCGCGTCGATCTCGAACCTCGTCGACGCGCACATGACAGATCGTCGCCGCCTCTACATTGCGGCCGGCTTCTTCGCTAAGCGCACGTACCAGGTCATGTACCGTGACCTGGCCGGTGGCGAGGTGCCCGTGCCCGCGCGCCACGGATATCGCGTCCTTCCGTGGAACAAGGTTCCGCAGGACCAGATCCGCGCCATCCACATGGAGGCTTTCCAGCAGTCGTTCCGTTCGCCCCTGCGTGCCCTATGGTGGGACGATGCGATGAACCACTTCGACACGCGTTGGTCGTTCGTGGCCGTGGATGCTCAGGGTGAAGTCGTTGGCTACGCGATCACTGGACGTCCCGCGCAGCGCTGGGTGGCTACGGGCCGTCCGGAGGCCTACATCTACCTGCTCGGCGTCGCCGAGGCGCACCGCGGACGCTCCATTGCGAGTGCCCTCGTCGGGCATGCTGTCGCCGCAGCCTCCGCGTCTGGAGCGTCGCGCATTGGCCTTGACGTTGACATGTCGAGCCCGGACGGAGCGCATAAGATTTACGAACACCTGGGCTTCGTGGATGAAGCCGCCGAGGTTTACTACACGATCGACCAGTAGAGACGGAAGGAGGCGAGCATGAGCATTCCTCTCGCGCAGCGAGCAAATGCCCCCGAGTTCGTCCCCTTCCCGGGCGAACATCACGGGATTGAATGGGAGTCGCTGACGGACGCCCACCACGATGGCCTGTCCGCGCTTTTCGCCCGCATGGAGGCCCGCGACAACCCGCCGTATCGTACCAGCCCGGACGAGGTCGAGGAGATGCTCTCGGGTGCCTCCCAGTGGCGAGGCCTCGTCGGGATCGCCCGCAGGGGTATCGCAGCGGGTCGAATCGTCGCCTTCGCTCAGGTGGTCCTGCGCTTCCCGGGGCGCGTGGAGTGCGTGTGCGTCGGGGGAGTGGACCCCGACTTTCGGCGCGTCGGCCTCGGCAACGCGATCGTCGACTGGCAGGAGGGCACAGCCCGACAGATGCTGGCCGAGGTCGAGGGGGATGCTCCTGCCCAGATCACCTGTCACGTCGAGACCGGCCAGGACGATCTCGAGGCGCAGCTGAAGGTGCATGGCTTCCGTTGGACGCGCACGTACTACGAGCTGCGCGCCTCCCTGGATGGTCTTCCGCCGGTTCCTGACCTGGGCTCGTACATGAGCATCGAGGCCTGGGGCCTCCAGTGGGAGGAACCTGCCCTGCGCGCGGCGAACCGCCTCAACGAGTCCGAGTGGGGCCGGCCCCCGCTCACCCAGGAGCAGTGGATGCAGGGGCGCACGGCCTTTGCTCCCGAATGGTCTTTCGTCGCCGTCGACCGGACGGGGGATCGCCCCCGCGTTGCCGGTTTCCTGCTGGCATCGCGTTACGAGCAGGATTGGGCGGCTCTGGGCTGGCGCGAGGGGTACATCGACCAGCTGGGTGTCCTGTCCCAGTGGCGCGAGAGCCGCGTCGCGGACGCGCTGATCCTGGCGTCGATGTGGGCACAGAAGCGCGACGGCATGGATCGCGCTGGTACGGGTGTGGGCTCCGCGAACCACACGGGCGCGCTCGCCATCTACGACTACCTGGGCTTCCGCACGGTGGGACAGACCAGGCTCTACGCCATCGAGATCTGACTGTCGTTTCGCATGGTGGATATTTCCGCGCATCCCCTTGTGTTACCGTCGTTACTTTTTCTTCGTCGGTGGGCGTTTTTCCTCCCGTTTTCCTTTCAGTTCTCACATAACTGCTCCCTAGGTCCTAATTGTCCGACCAATTGACTTTCTAGGCTCGCGACAGAGGCAGGAACGGCCTCGGCGCAATGTGCGTCCCCTCCCCACAGTGCGGAGCCAGCATGGCATCTCAGTCGTCAGCACCATCTCGATCCATTCCGCCCCTGGTCATTCGAAGTGCCATCGTCGCCTCTCTTGGCGGCCTGCTCTTCGGTTTTGATACCGCCGTCATCTCCGGTGCGGAAGAAAAACTCACCGAGCTCTACGCTCTGTCCTCCACGGGCGAGGGCATGATCGTCGCGATCGCGACGATCGGTACGATTGTCGGCGCCATCATCGCCGGCAACCTGGCTGATCGCTTCGGCCGTAAGCCCGTCCTCTTCTGGATCGGCATCCTGTTTGGCGTCGGAGCGCTCGCTACCGCCCTCGCCCCGCTGCCCACACTGGTGAGCGCAGCGGATGGAACGGTGTCGGCCTCGTCCGCGTTCCCGATCACCTTCTTTATGATCTTCCGCTTCCTCGGCGGTGTCGGCGTGGGCCTGTCCTCCGTGGTGGCGCCCATCTACACCGCCGAGATCGCGCCCGCACGTGTGCGCGGACGCCTGGTCGGCCTCGTCCAGTTCAACATCGTCTTCGGTATCCTCCTGGCATACGCCTCGAACGCGGTGATCCGAGAGATCGCACACGAGGACACCGCCTGGCGTTGGATGCTCGGCGTCATGGCCGTGCCTGCGATCTTCTTCCTGATCTTCCTGGCGACTGTCCCCGAGACGCCGCGTTGGCTGCTCGCCCACGGCCGCGAAGAACTCGCCGTGAAGATTTCTGAACACCTGACTGCCTCCCAGGCCGAGTGTGACGAGCAGATTGGCGAGATGAAGGCGCAGATCGCCGAGGATGCCGCCGGCGGCAAGGTTCCCTTCTTCACGCGCCGCTACCGCAAGGTCATCCTCATGGCCTTCTGCATCGCGATGTTCAACCAGCTGTCGGGTATCAACGCGATCCTGTACTACGCGCCCAAGGTCATGAAGCTCGCGGGCGGTGCCGAAGTCCTGGGAGATGCCTTCCCCTACATCGGATCCGTCATCGTCGGCCTCATGAACCTGGTCGCTACGATGGCCGCCCTCACCGTCATCGACCGCATCGGCCGCCGCCAGCTCATGATCGTAGGCTCGATCGGCTACCTGATCTCGCTCGGCTTCCTGGCGGGCATGATGTTCGCCTACGAGGGCGGCTACTTCGAGGAGGGCAGCGCCGCTCCCGTCTGGCTGATCCTCCTTGGCCTGCTTGGCTTCATCGCCTCGCACGCGTTTGGCCAGGGTTCCGTCATCTGGGTGTTCATCTCGGAAATTTTCCCCAACCGCGTGCGCGCCCGCGGCCAGTCCCTGGGCTCGCTCACGCACTGGGTGTTCGCCTTCATTACCACCTATGCATTCCCGGTGCTCACCGATAAACTCGGTGGTGGCTACGCTTTTGGAATCTTCTTCCTCGCGATGGTTGGTCAGCTATTCTGGGTGCTGAAGGTCATGCCCGAAACGAAGGGCATTCCGCTCGAAGAAATGGAAGAGAAGCTGGGGTTGACCAATGACTAGGATCGTGAACATCGGGGAAGCTCTCATCGATGAGATCACCCGCCCGAACAGTGAACCCGTCGAGGTCGTCGGGGGATCGATGCTCAACGTCGCAGCGGGCCTGACCCGGCTCGGCCACGAATCCGAGCTGGCGACGTGGTTCGCCCGTGACGCTCGCGGCGATAAGGTGCGCGCTCACGCCGAGGCCGCCGGCGTCACCCTGACGCCCGGCAGCGACGGCGCCGAATTTACCACGGTCGCTCACGCCGCTGTCGACGAACGAGGCCATGCTACCTACGAGTTCGACCTCTCGTGGGACGTTCCCGCCGTCGAGGACCCGGACACCGTCGGGCACGTCCACACCGGCTCCTACGTGGTCGTCGTCGAGCCCGGCGCCGATAAGGTCCTGGCCGCCGTCAAGCGCCAGGCCATCCGCGGCACCGTGTCCTACGACCCGAACATCCGCCCCGCTCTGCTGGGTACGCCCGACGAGGCCCGCCCTCACATCGAGGCGATCGTGGCCCTGGCGGACGTCGTCAAGGCGTCGGACGAGGACCTCGAGTGGCTCTACCCGGGCCGCCCCGTCGAGGACGTCATCCGCGAGTGGTCGCAGTCCGGCCCGTCGCTGATCCTGTGCACGCGCGGCCCCTGGGGCGTCTACATCAAGGCTGCCGCCGAGCGTGACATGCTCGTCGTCGACCCGCTGGACGTCGAGCTCGTGGACACCGTGGGCGCGGGCGACTCGCTCATGGCCGGCCTGATCTCCGGCCTCGTGGATGCGGGACTCCTGGGTTCCGGCGAGGCAAAGCAGCGCCTGCGTGAGGCCTCGTGGGACCAGATCCTGCCCGCCATTCACCGAGGCATCATCACCTCCGGTATCACCATCCTGCACCAGGGCGCCTACTCGCCCACGCGCGAGGAGGTTGCCGGCATTCTGGCCGCTGACCCGACGCTGCGAGGCTGACGGGGGAGTACCTCTCAACTGATGGGTGCGGGCCCGGCCGAGCGGCTGGGCCCACACCCATATCCGCTGGTCTGTGGTCACTGCGCGATTCTTGGACGCGCTTGTCAATGTGAACAAGTAGTCATATGCTTGCAGCGGTCTCATAGTGTTCCGTGGAACACGTCATTTTCGGTCTTTGTACTCGTGGAGGTGCGCGTGGCTGACGTTGGCTTTGACTCCGATAAGCACGCCCAAACAAGCGGAGATATGGAGAAGGGGGGGCAATCGCTCACTGACTCCTCTCAGGCAATCAGTCGACTGATGGACGCTCAGAAGGCGCAGTATTGGTCTGAAGAAGAGGGCTTCCAGGCGATGCGCCGCTCATTGATCTCGTATCTGAGAACCGAGAAAGATGTTCTCTCCAACCAGCAGGTTCGTTTCCAGAAATTTGATCGTGACGTCGATACCGCTGTGAGCGCTTTTGAAGCTGCCGAGCAGGGCAATGCCGATGATCTCGCCCGTATCCTTGCGTCGATGGATCCGCAGCCTGCGGCCACACCCTCATCCCCTGTGACGCAGGCACCCTCGCAGATTGCTAGCGGGGGAACAGCATCGTCTGGAAATGCGAACGGTGCCACGACCGCGGGTACAGGTGGTAGCGGCTCCGGAGCCGGTACGAGTCCCACGCAGAACGCGCCGTCCGAGGTCTGAGAAGGAGAGGAACCATCATGGTTGATAGCCCCATGTACGACCGACTCATGCGCTTGGTCGCCGCCATTGAGAGCGCCTCCGCCCTCGATGCGTCGGACGATGAGCACAACACGATCGTGTGCGGCCTGAATGAGGCAAATAACGTCACGCACCACATGCGCTCCTACCAGGGCTTCACGGGTGAGACCGGCGATCAGATTGATGCGTGGACCGACGCGACGATGAAACAGGTCCAGGGAATCAAAGAAAACCACAACACTGCGATGGAGTACTACGTCGAGGCGCGGCGAGCCATGACGCATATCCGTGAGGAGGCGCAGCAGCTTTCGCCGACTCTCATCGACTCCAATCTGCAGAAGCTTGCAGACGCGACGCACGTGGCGGTACCCGTTGTGAAGTACCTTGGGCCGTTCGGAGAACCGATCAACACGCTCGCTGTGTCGGCTGACGCCTACTTCCAGGCCCTTATCGCGCAGGCCAACGCGCAAAGGGAGGTCGCGGCGACGGACATTCTTGAGCGAGCAAATAATACGATGCAGGAGCTGGCTGACGGTCTGAATACCCAGACTACTAATGTTCAGGGTTATCTTAATGGCGATGTGGACTTCCGCTCTCCTCAGAATCCTGGCCCATCGAACTTGACGGTCCGTAGGGATATCGAGAATGGATATCTGAACGTCTCCCCGCATGCTCCGGGCGTGTATCCTGGTGATCGCGACAGCGACTACGGGCGTTCCGGCCTGCGTGGCACGGGTTCTGGGCTCTACTCGGATGGCTATGACGAGGGAGGACCCGTCAACGGTCGCGTCATGTCCTCGCCCCGCATCCCGAATCAATACATCACCGAGGGAGAAGTTGGTTCGCGCCTCAATCCCATTACCGACCCGCAGGATCTCATGGGAATGGACCTGCTGCACACGAGAGTAAACGGCGATCGGCACGCCAACGGAACGGTGGGAGGTTATACGCCCGCGCCACCCGTTGATCGATACCATCCCCTGTGGAACGTAAATGGGGGTCCTGGCAGCGAGTCGGCGCTTGCTGCTCGTATGGGTGGTGCTGGCGTTCTCGGAGCGGGAGCTCTGGGGATGGGTGCCGCGTCGCGACTCGGGGCTGGCGGACTGGGCCGTATGGCGGCTTCTGGTGCCTCTAGCAGCGGTCTTGCAGGTGCTGCGTCCCTTCGCGCGGGATCCTACTCTGGACCGGGATATGGAACGTACAAGGCTCCTGCGGCCGGCGGGGCTGGGGCCGGTGCGAGTGGCACGACCGCCTCCCCCGGTAGCTCCGCGGCATCCGGTAAGGTAGCGGCCTCGGGAGGCGCTGGTCAGGGGAGTGCTCGCGGTGCCGGCGGCTTCATGGGTGGAGCCGGGGCCGGTGGCGCTGGCGGCAAGGATGATAGGAAGAAGTCGGCGCGTCGCAAGTACACGCCCTTCCGCTTTGACGATGATGGAGATGAACTGCCCGAGGGCTACGTGAATCCGATGTCGCAGACCTACGGGTCGGATAAGGACTTGAGCCCCGCTCCGCGAAAGGACGATGGATGGGATCCGCGCCAATGGTAAAGCCGAGACGAGCGCCTCGAAAAAGTAGACGCATGTGGGGAGCTTCGGCTGCCGCTCTCGTCATCGCCGCTGGCGTCACCACGCTCCCAACCACTCCAGCCCAGGCGGACAACGCGATCACCGCGGCGGACCAGGCGTACTTCTCGTACTACCACCTGGATCAGGCTAGGGCAAAGGGGTATACCGGCAAAGGGGTAACCGTTGCCATCGTCGATGGGGAAGTAGATACTACTACACCCGAGCTGAGGGATTCGGATATTCACAACAAATCAACGTGTGAAGTGACCTCATCCGCATCTTCCAAGACCCATGGCACAGCTGTTGCTTCGATCTTGGTGTCATCTGTCTATGGAGTGGCTCCCGAGAGTTCTCTTCTGACTTATCAGATACCCGCCCCTAGCAGGGGAGATTCTGCATCTCCTTCGTGTACTGAAACTCAGAATGGCCTATCTAAAGTCAGTGTCCCGTGGCTGCTCAATCAAGCAATGAACGACGGTGCGCAAATCGTGAATTTCTCTGCTTCCAGCTCGCTTCAGGGTGACGAACTGAAATGGACTGTCGCGAGGGCATTGACCAAGGGCGTGATCATAACAGCTGCCGCTGGAAATGAAGCAACGGATGAAAACTCATCGTCGCTGTCCCAGTGGTCCGGAGTCGTTGGCGTCAGTGCGATTGGCGTCGATGGTAACCGTCAGGACTATTCGTCGTGGGGACAAGGCGTGACAACGACAGCCGTTGGCGGTCCGGTCAAAACGCATGACTTTGCGACGAATCAGATCGTTGAGACATCCGGTACATCATTCTCGTCTCCCATCGTCGCCGGTGTCCTCGCGCTCGCCCGCCAGAAGTGGCCGAACGCAACCTCGAACCAGCTGCTTCAGCTCCTCGTCAAGACGGGTCTGAACCCCGACCACACCTGGAACCAGTACACCGGCTACGGCGGCATCGATCCGGGGGCAATCCTCAATACGGATCCCACGACGCTACCTGATGTCAATCCACTCGCTGACAAGGGGAATGGATCCAGCCCGACAGCCGACGAAGTCCAGCAGTACGCGGACGGGGTTGTCAGCCCCCTCCAGATCGTCAACGACAACTCGTACTCCTACAGGGGCTTTGACGAATCCTTGATCACCGATCCGTTGGTCACGGTTCCCACGCACCTGGGAACCAGCCCCCGCTATCACGCAAAATAGGCGCGAAATAGAAGCTGATCAAGCGGTGGGGTGGCCGGGAGCAATCCCGGCCACCCCACCGTCACGACTAGAAGAGTGCGTCAACCGATCGACGCAATCGCGAAGGTGATCGGAACGCCCGAGCCATCGCGGCGCTCGTCCTCGGAGGGCAGCTCCACAGGCGAACCGTCCGCGGACGCGGCCCGTGCCGGCTTCGTGCCGACCCATGCGATATCCAGGCGATCCTCGCCGCGCAGGAAGCGCTGGCAGCGCACGCCCTGGCCACCTCGACCCTTCGTGGGGTAGCACTCGAAAGGCGTCACCTTCACCGTCGTCTGGCCCGTTCCCGGCAGCGCGCCCAGCGCCGCGGCTACCGTCACCACGACGGCGTCAATGGGAGCCTCGACGACCCAGAAGCCCAGGGCCTCGGCCCCGGGGTTCAGCTTCATGCCGGCCATGCCGCCGGCCGTGCGACCCTGCGGGCGCACCTTCGCGGCGGGGGTGCGCAGCAGCTGCGCATCCGACGAAATAAACACCAGGTCCGCCTCGTCCGAGCATCGATCGAAGCCCACGAGACGGTCGCCGTCCTCCAGGGTGATGACCTCCCACTCGTCGCGCTGCAGCACGTCTGGGCGCAGGCGCTTGACCGTGCCGCGAGCCGTGCCCATCGCGACCACGTCGGTGCCCTCGGGATCGAGCAGACCCACTGCAGGAACGTCCGTGTGCAGGAGGAGCGACGCGGGCATCGCCCCAGCAAGGGACAGGCCCGTCTCAAAGCGGGGGAGTGCAGGCAGGTCGACGACGTCGATGCGGTGTGCGATGCCGTCCTCCGTCACTACAGCCACCTGTGAGCGAGCCGTCGACGGTAGCTGCACGCGCCAGCCGTCCGACGCCGCGCGCGGACCGGGCTCCAGGGGATCCCCGCCCTCGACGCGGGCGAGAGCGCCCGAGGAGGACAGGACGACGACGCACGGGTCGTCCGGGATCTGCAGCTCCAGTCCCTTACCGGAACGCGACACCGACGGCAAGGCCGCCAGTGCGGCATCGTCGGCGGCCGCCGCTCCCACGGGCGTGCCCGTCGAGGCCAGCAGCAGCGTGCGACGCGGCGTACCCAGGCGATCCGAGACCTCGCGCAGCTCCTTCTTCACGAGCGCGCGCAGCAGCTCTGGATCCTCCAGGATCTCGCGCAGCGATGCGATCTTCGCCAGCAGCTCATCGCGCTCGGCCTCCAGCTCGATGCGCGAGAACTTCGTGAGGCGACGCAGGCGCAGCTCGAGGATGTAGTTGGCCTGGGCCTCGGACAGGTCGAACGCCGTCATGAGGCGCTCGCGCGCGATCTCCGCGTCATCAGAGGAGCGAATAATCGCGATAACGTCGTCGATGTCCAGGATCGCGATGAGCAGGCCCTCGACCAGGTGCAGGCGATCCTCGCACTTCTTCAGGCGGAAGCGGCTGCGACGCGTCGTGACATCCAGGCGGTGATCCAGGAAGACCTGTAGCATCTCCTTGAGGCCCAGCGTGCGCGGCTGGCCGCCCACGAGCGCCACCGCGTTGATCGAGAAGGAATCCTCCAGAGGGGTGCGCTGGTAGAGCTGCTGAAGCACGGCCTCGGGATTGAAACCGTTCTTTACTTCGATGACCAGACGCAGGCCGTGGATACGGTCGGTGAGGTTCTGAACCGAGGAAATGCCCTTGAGGCGTCCCGCGTTCGCGTTTTCCTTGATCTTTTCGATGACCTTTTCGGGGCCGACCATGTAGGGCAGCTGCGTGACGATGATGCCCATCTTGCGGGCGGTCACGCGCTCGATCTGGACCTTCGCGCGGGTCTTGAACGCGCCTCGGCCCGTCTCGTAGGCCTCCTTGATGCCCTCGAGGCCGACGATGACACCGCCCTCGGGCAGGTCAGGGCCGGGGATGTAGCGCATGAGGTCTGCGACCGACGCAGACGGGTTATCCAGCAGGTGGATAGCGCCAGCGATCGTCTCCGACAGGTTGTGTGGGGCGACATTCGTCGCCATGCCCACGGCGATGCCCGAGGCGCCGTTGACCAGCAGCTGGGGGAAGGCCGCCGGCAGGACGTCCGGCTGCATGAACTGGTTGTCGTAGTTGGGGACGAAATCGACCGTGTCCTCATCCAGGCCCGTCACCAGGTCCAGCGCGGCGGGCGCCATGCGCGCCTCGGTGTAACGCGCGGCGGCAGGGCCGTCGTCCAGAGAGCCGAAGTTACCGTGTCCATCGACCAACGGAACACGCAGGTTAAAGGGCTGCGCGAGGCGCACCAGGGCCTCGTAAATCGCGGAATCGCCGTGCGGGTGGAGCTTACCCATGACCTCGCCGACGACGCGCTGGGACTTCACGTGTCCCTTGTCGGGGCGCAGCCCCATCTGATCCATCTGGAACAGGATGCGGCGCTGCACGGGCTTGAGGCCATCGCGCGCGTCGGGGAGCGCGCGAGCGTAGATCACCGAGACGGCATACTCCAGGAAGGACCCACGCATCTCATCGG
>ERZ1674276.181-NODE-181-length-12696-cov-10.769164_pt1 | contig 12696 bp, 9 predicted proteins | sample MGYA00581194_ERZ1674276 | MGnify/ENA primary metagenome ERZ1674276 (study PRJEB41354, sample SAMEA4873337) | human saliva metagenome | biome: human-associated habitat [ENVO:00009003]; feature: mouth environment [ENVO:08000002]; material: saliva material...
CATATACCTCCACACGCTTCAAGCCCTGCTGTTGTACGTGTAAGCGTCCGTCAACGAATTGTAATGTAGGTTTGATGCTCACTTCTTCCACACCATTTGTCACATCTTCAGGATATTTGTCATACGGTCCATTGATGAGGGAAAGGTAAGGTGATGTTGTCGAAATTGGTAATAAGTCGACATTCCTACCATCCACCACACCAAACAATGCCACTCGATAGCGTCGGTTATTGATGAGTTTTTCGGTCTTTGGATCAATCCATTCGCTGGTTATTATTGTCATATCATCAGCCTGTGTGAGGTCTACCTGCAGTGGCTTCTTTGTCACTTGGATAGACATACCTGTCACAGTGTCAATAAGGTAGAGTGTCAGACCACCCTTATATTGTACGTTCTTTGCAAGATATGCAATACATGCGACTCTGAATGTTGGACTTTTTGATACATCAAAGTTCTCCATTTGCACACTTCCTTCCTCGTTATCTTGCGCATAAACAGTCGCTTTTGAGAAGATACCAGTCTGACTCTTTTCCTCAATTCTGAGTGTATAAGGCTCTTGTGAAGCCTTCTCACGCACTGGATAGCTTATATTGTCAGTATTAGTGATGGTCATGCGTAAGTGATAAGTACCCGAAGCAATGTCGTAAGGAAGGTTGAACGGCAGTCTAACACGCTTTGTGTTGAAGGCATCAAAGTCTACTGTTCCTGCAGTCTCTGTGGTATATACCACCTTATTCTCATTGTTAATTAGTTCAACCTTTACGGTTCCATAGAAGATATTAGCATCTAATTTTCGGATGTTCAGACGTAGCACATTCGGCTCACCTAACATCACTTTGTTGTCTAACTCTGGTTCGGTTGTGAGCAGGAAGGCCGGCTCTTTCGTTGGTAGCTCTAAGTAGGTTATCTTACTGTTCTCCACCTTCATCACGATACGAGGGGCTGTCTTCATTCTTGCCCAAGCACCTAACGTGCTATCTTCCAGCATTCGTGCAGCAATAGGACAGAGTGAATAGGTTCCATCAGCCAATGACTTAAAGTCGAGGGTGAAGGTCACCTTATCATTAATCACACCTCCAGAAACCCACTCACCATCGTTGAAGACAAATCGCTCTTTGCTGAATATCTTCCTTCCGTCCTGTCCGTATGGTGTTACTTTTACCAGTTTCCCCTCTTGATTATAGATTCCTAAACCGATATCACCTATGAGTTTTGCATCAGAGCGGTTGACAAACCCTGTAAACATCACCTTTGCCGCATCGGATGTTGTGGTAGGAGCATCTCCTACGAAAGCCATCATGCCATCGTTGTTAAACTTGATAGTAGGCGACTGATACGCTATATCATCATCAATCTTCGGTGTATTAGGTTTGTTAGGATGTATCGCAATGACATGAAGGCGTTTGTTAAAGCTATGCTGTGCACCATTAAACTCACTACCTGTAGACGTTACACTCAAGGTAGCAAGTGAGTAATAGCCATTTGCCTGACCATTCCATCCAAAGTTCATGTGGAACATGTCTTCCTTATCAAAGCCATCGCAAACCCACGCATGACCGCCCCCAGTCTTCGACTCACCGGATATGTAGAGTGGGAAACCATTGCGGAGCTCTTTCTTTACAATCTCAATAAAGTTGTCATCGCCCTCGTCGAATCTTGTTACCAACGCTGCATCATAGTCGAAGTAATTGCGCAATGCACGCTCAGCCATATAACTCTGTGTACCACTTGCCCTATCCGTGTATTGCATATTGGTTGCAATACCCACATCATTCATCAACAAAGCCACAGCATCTTCCTGCTTTGTAGTAATGTTTCTGCGGTTATAATCAGGCAACATATTGTCCCAGTCGTAGTGTGACTTTGTGAAATCGGCTGAGCGAACAGTGTTATCAAACGTCACTTTATAGCTTTCTTGTCCCTTTCCCTGTGCTGGCCATTTATGGTAATACATCACCTGTGCAACCGCAGTAGCCACACACCCCGTTACATATTGGGTCTGCTTGCTGTAGGGATAGTCCTGTCCCCACTTGCTTTTTAGCAAAGGCTGTACAGCATCAGCTGTCTTTGTTGCTGCTCCTGCACGTGTGGTAAGCGTCTTATGCTTGCCCAACTCCTCATACACCTGTCGATAGGTGTCAAAGAGATAACGTGCTTCGGGATTGAGGTTAGCCATGTCTATTGATGCCTCATGACTGTAAGCTAACACCTTACCCATCTTGTCATCGCCTGCAATAACTACAAAACCTTTGCCTTCATCATCGTTGAAGACGTAGTAAGGTTGCTGTGTTGCCGTTGCTGCCGCACGTGTTTTTACGTTTTGAGCAGCTGTCTTGCTGATATTTACATACGTTCTTGCTATGCGTAAAGCAGTGTTGAAATCAACATTATCTGCATAGTTTGCTGTTACAGAAAGTAGGAGGGAAAGAATGAGAAAACTTCTTCTCAATAGGATATTCTGTGCTGAAAAGACAGTTTTTTTGCTATTAATTTGAAATATTGAATATGTCATATCAGGTTTATACCAATGAATTATAGACTACAAAGGTACACTATTTTTTTGATTTTTCTATATATATTAGGAACGGATTGGGGCTTAATATATCGATAAAGGGTTGAAATTAATGTGTAATCAGGTGTTAAGACTTATACATTTGCATGGTAACTCTCTCCTAAATTGATACTATGGCAAATCCGTAATCTACAAATAGCTTATTCCTATTAGCCTAATTAGGCTAATTAGACTGATAGGTCCAATTGGGCTAATAGTTTATTGCTTTGTCATAATTTTTCACATTATGATTTTAAATACATGCTCTTTTGGCTTCTAAAAGACGCCCGATAGGCTTGCAAAAGGTGCCCTTTAAGCCCCTTACTAACGCCCTTTTGAAGTCCAATTAAGCACCTTTTATTTTACTGATTTATAACTAATTGATTTCCTTTAGGTTACAAGTCTGTCTTTTACACGTGCTTTTATCCTTATTTATAGCTGTCTTGTTCAAAATTATGTAATGATTTTTCAAATCGTTATCGGCGGGATTTTCGAGTATTAAAAAGAAATGGTTTTTGTGTTGGAAGATGAGAAAAGAATAGATAGTTGATGGTCTTGCCTATGGTTTTATATAGGCTATTTGTTTATGTTTTATTGCAGATGAAAACGCAGTAAAACATAAATGCAAATCGAATTCAGTTGATAGCGTTAGAAAGTAATCTGCTTATTGATCTTTCCTTTATACGTGTTGATACTTAAATAGATGGAATCCTTCTGTTTAAAACCATTCAAAGGAATACTTGTAAAGACACGTCTGCTATAGTATTCGGGTACTCCATTTTGGTGATGATGTAGTCGAAGATAAAACACTCGACCGCCATTAGGTAGGTTTTTTACGGAATCACAGACGATAGCTAAGGTCTGAACAGCCTTTTCGTCTTCTGTCTTTCCAGTCTTTAAGGTAAGCGTAAGATTCAAATACTTATGATTCTTGCTTATCCATACGCTTTCAAAACCAACAGGGTCGGTGTAAACAATAGGTAAGTCAAGTGCCAAACGAGGGCGTAAGACAGCAACAGGACTAATGGCAAAAGACGATGTTATGCCATTTTCTACCTTATTATAATATAGTAAGGCACGGTAAGTAGTGTCGGGTCTTTTTGCCCATTGTTCTTTTACTGCAGGTTTTAAGGTCAGTTGTATTCCGTCATCAGTAGTTGCTGAAGCGAAAGCTGATAGCTCGTTAGTCCTTGCTTCAACAAAGTCGGTATGTAGATAAGACAGTTCGCTGTCGCCTGTCTCATAGAAGTCATGCTCACAGGCACTGACTATGAGTAACGACATGACTGCCGTTACCATAGTCAATAGTCTGTAGAAAGTCTTTCCGAACCAGTCCACGTTGTGTTATTTCTTAAAGGTGAGACGATTCAGAAGTGATTTAAATCTGCCGCTTTCAGATGACGCAGCAATGTAATTCTTTGCAGGATAAGCATACTGTGTCAACAGACAAGTGCGTAAGAACTTATCATCACGGTTCTCAATATCAATCTTTTCAATCTGACCATCGAGGTAAGTATTGAAGTTCTGATAGTCTTCCACTGTATAATACTCTTCGTAAACACGTGTATCCTGAATCATATCTAATGCTACGTAGTTGATAGGATAGAGTTTGTAGTTACTGTGGATTTGGTGATCGATGTGTGCTGCAATCGTATCGAAGAGCTTGTTCTTTGGCAGTTCCTCATCTACTGTGTCAAGCCATTCGTCAATACATGGTGCACATTTGTAGAAGATATGTCCCTTGTAGCCTTTGATTCCTACTAACATACTCTCGAGATCGTCCTCTGCGGTCTTCTTCCAATAAGGTAAATCGCGCCGTAATTGATACTCACGTGCCTTGAGGTAATCGCATGGATCGTACTCATAAGAGATAGCTAACGGCACGATGTGGAGCTGCTTCAGACGTTCGATGATAGTACCTTCGCCACCCATAGCCATCATCTTCAGAATCGCAGGTTGGGTAAGGTCGTTTGAATTCTTCGCTCTTCCCTGTCGTTGAGCAATCCATACATTGTCATTCTTCTCAGCAATAGCGAAGTGGATATACTCTGACATACGCTTGCTTGCACGGAGCATCTCAACCGAATGGAGGGCACGCTCTACGGTAAATGACTTGTTGATACGCACCAAGTCACGCACCCAATCCTGCGAAAGGAGGTTGTCGCCGATAGCAATCTCACAAGTAGTGGCAAAGCCAACATCCATGAGAAGCTTGTCGAGGAAAGCAGAATCGAGCACAATGTCGCGATGGTTGCTGACAAAGGTATAGCGTTTGCGTGTATCGATATTGACTGCATCCATGCTACAGCCTAAGCTCAACTCCGTGACAAGACGTTGGAGGAAAGGATAGCAGAATGATTTTTGGAATTCAAGATTCGTCTTACAAGCGTGCATCTTCTTTGCTATCGCCTCTACTGGAACATCAGGGTAGAGATATGCCAGCACCATTTGAAACTGCTTATCAGCAAGAATCCTATCATAGACTGCCGGTAATTCTTCCGGCTCAAACGGACGGATAGGGTCAAACTCTGATGGTATTTTCATAATCGTAAAAATTAATTTGTTTCTATTTTATGTCTTATTGCATGTCCTAAGAACCTGCAATGATTAGTTCTATGCCCATTTCTTCAATCTTGTTGGCTACAAACTGTGGTATTTTAGCATCGGTAATGATGATGTCAACATCCTCAAGTCCACTAATCTTTGCGAATCCACGACGGCCAAACTTACTCGAATCAGCTAAGACAATGGTCTTCTGTGCAGCGTTCATCATACTTCTGTTCAGTTCAGCTTCACGCATGTCTGTTGTTGAGATACCAAAGTCAAGGTCGATACCATCCACACCCAAGAAGAGTTTTGTAAACGAACAGCCACGCAGTATCTCCATGCTATATTGTCCAACAACCGACACACTGCTGTGGCGAACCATGCCACCAAGTTGGATAATGTCAATATTATCGTTGGCTGCTAAGGTCATTGTAGCTTGAAGACTGGCTGAAACAATCGTCAGTCTGCTCTCAGCATGGATATTACAAGCCAATGCATGAATCGTTGTTCCTGATGCAAGAATGATGGAATCGTCTTTCACAAGTAGCTTGACAGCCTCTGCTCCGATGAGTTGTTTCTCTTCCGCTTTTAGCTTTTCCTTCTCGTTTACTGAACGGTTGTTGGTAAACGGGTTGATAAGAATCGCCTTACCATGACTTCGATAGAGCTTTCCAGCCTTTTCAAGTTCGGTTAGGTCTTTACGTATCGTTACTAATGACACATCCAAGGAGGTTGCCAAATCGGAAACCAATACAGACTCCTGTGTCAGAAGCTGGTCGAGAATGGCATTTTGCCTGTCTTCTTTTGTCATATTTTGCATCGGTTTTTGGTAGCTTTCAGCAGATGTCTATCACGCTTTACCGTATAAGAATAGTTTTGTACAAATATAGTTAAAATAAATCAATGACTAAAGGTGAAGCCCTCGTTTAACAGAAGATTAACAATTGTTCACGACCGTCTGCGATAGATTTATTGGTTCTTTTGTTAAATGTATGTACGCTTTTCGTATTTGCTTTAAAGGAAGAACCGAGGTTACTTATTAAACAAAAACATAACTAAGACAGTTGAATATCTATCCTCTCATCATCCTCTGACATTCAAAACCATTTCATTTAAGACTTCGAAAATCTGCAGACAAGAGTTTGAAAAATCATTACATAATTCCCAATAAGATATCAATAAATGACGGCAAAACCATACACAAAAAGCGGGTTTGTAATCAGCAGGAAATCAGTTAGTTATAAGATAGTAAAGTAAAAGGTGCTTAATAGGACTTCAAAAGGGCGTTAGTAAGGGTCTTAAAGGGCATCTTTTGCAAGCCAAAAGGGCGTCTTTAAGAAGCCAAAAGAGCATGTATAGGTTTTGAGTTGTACGAAAATAATTTACAAACATCAACTAATGAAGGAGTAAGTTGTTTGTAGAAGGCAGGTAGAGATTGTATCTAATTATATTTGTCATGTAGTTTATCCCCCGTTCTAAAACCATTGAATGGGAGCTAATCATACCATGTCTGTGGATTAATCTCATTCTATTAACAATCTACGTATTTAACGGAAGACCCGGATCTATTGGTGTGTTTAGATGTGCTTTGCTATTTCATACATGCAAAGGGACGGAGAGAAAGAATGTTATTTTGAAAGAATAATTTATCAATTTACTTGTCATTCACGAACAAAGTATTATCTTTGCAACATTATGAAGTACAGCATCATTGTTCCTGTTTTCAATCGTCCGGATGAGGTTGAAGAACTATTGGAGAGCCTGCTTAGCCAGGAGGAGAAGGATTTTGAGGTCGTTATCGTTGAAGACGGCTCACAGATTCCGTGTAAGGAGGTGTGCGATAAGTACGCTGACAAGCTCGACCTGCATTATTATAGCAAAGAAAATTCGGGTCCTGGGCAGAGCCGTAACTATGGTGCTGAGCGTGCAAAAGGTGAGTATCTGCTCATTCTCGACTCCGATGTTGTACTTCCGAAGGGTTATATTCGTGCTGTGAGTGAAGAGCTAAAACGTGAGCCAGCCGACGCTTTTGGTGGACCTGACTGTGCACATGAGTCTTTCACCGATACACAGAAGGCTATTTCTTATTCAATGACTTCGTTTTTTACGACGGGAGGAATACGTGGTGGTAAAAAGAAACTTGACAAGTTCTATCCTCGTTCATTCAATATGGGTATCCGTCGTGATGTCTATCAGGAATTGGGAGGTTTCTCAAAGATGCGTTTTGGAGAGGATATCGACTTCTCGATTCGTATCTTTAAGGCTGGAAAGCGTTGCCGACTGTTCCCTGAGGCATGGGTTTGGCACAAGCGTCGTACGGACTTCCGCAAGTTCTGGAAGCAGGTTTACAATTCTGGTATCGCCCGAATCAACCTCTATAAGAAGTACCCTGAGTCGCTGAAACTTGTCCATCTCTTACCGATGGTATTCACTGTTGGAACGGCTTTATTGGTTCTGATGATTCTCTTTGGACTCTTCTTGCAGTTGTTCCCAATAATCAATGTCTTTGGAAGTGTCTTTATCATGATGGGCTTAATGCCGCTGGTGCTATACAGTGTCATTATCTGTGTGGATTCAACTATGCAAAACAATAGCCTTAACATTGGTCTTCTCAGTATCGAAGCAGCCTTTATTCAGCTTACCGGCTACGGTTGTGGCTTCATCAGTGCATGGTGGAAACGCTGCGTATGTGGTATGGATGAGTTTGCTGCATATGAGAAAAACTTCTATAAGTAATTCATAATTCATAATTTAAAAGCTATCTACAAAACCAAATCTACATTCTAAATAACAAACAATAGTGGTAATCACTCCCCTCCCTTTGGGGGAGGGGCTGGGGGAGGGGCCACTTCTTTACTATGGATAAACTATCTATTTCTCACTGGGCTGAGGCTGACCGCCCACGCGAAAAACTTGAAAGACTGGGGGCTGCTGCGCTCAGTGATGCTGAATTACTGGCTATTCTGATTGGTTCTGGCACACCAAAAGAGAGTGCGGTAGACCTAATGAAGCGTATTCTCAATGACTGTAATAATAATCTGAATACACTTGGGAAACTTTCTATTCACGACTTAGAGCAATACAAAGGTATCGGTTCGGCAAAGGCAATCACTATTCTTGCTGCTTGCGAATTAGGTAAACGGCGGCAGAAGGCGACAGTGGAAGAGGCACCAATACTCAATAGTGCTGAGAATATTTACCAGTTTATGCACACAACGATACAAGACCTTGATATCGAAGAAGGCTGGGTTTTAATGATGAAACAGAACTTCCGACTCATCGAAGCCAAGCGCATTTCGGTAGGTGGACTTACTATGGCACCTGTCGATCTTCGTCTGATGATGAAGGAAGTGCTGCTAAAGAACACTACAGTTTTGGCGTTTTGTCATAATCACCCCAGTGGCAGTACGAATCCAAGTAGGGATGATGATATACTGACATCGCATATTCATAAGGCCTGCGAATTACTGCATATTCATTTTGCAGACCATGTAATACTCACCGATGGAGGGTATTTCTCATATCGAGAGGAGGGAAAGTTATAGCTGAAAAGGCTGTGAAAAGGCTCTGTTTTGTTACTCCGCACATATGGTGCTGATGCTCCGCACGTGTTGTGTTGATGCTCCGCACCAATGGTGTTGAGTACTAAATAGCATCTTCTGTATCATAAGAGAGAATTAAATCAGCCTTTCACTTCTTTTCTAAAGGCTCTATACTCCACACAAGACCCGTGTGCCGCCAATAAGTAACACGTACTGTACGGTATTGTTCCAGCTCTTTAAAATGAGCAAAGCTAATATTATGTTGTCTATCAGAAGACAGAGTGTCACCTTCCCATGTGATGGTATAGTCAGTAGGTCTCTTGTTATGCCTGTGTACTTCCAGTGAGAATGTTCCTTTGTAACTTCTTACATCATGTTCTATAAGGTCTAATGCCAGGTCGTATCCCCATATTCCAACAATAAAAATTAGAACAAGCCCTATCACCAAATACTTCAAACGAGAATACCATCGTTCCTCTTTCTGGCGCATCCAAATATAGCAAAGATATGCCATACACGCAGATAAAAGAATTGTGATGATATGTAAGGATAAACCCCAATAGCCTTCTCTGGTATGAAGTCCAAAGTAGCTGGGATAAATATAAAGGATAAATAGCGTTAATAAGCAAAGCCATGCGAGAGATATGAAAAGCCATACGAACTGGCTGTCAAAGATTCTTTGCAATAGAGTCTTCTTATCATCAGCCTTTGTTTGGTTAGCTTTTTCACTGCCTTCCTGCGTAGCCTCCTTCAAAATATCTATCCATTCAGGACTATTAGGTTCAGCTGTATGGGTCCCAGTGGCATCCGTAAAAGTAATGTGTTCAGGCTTTCCGTCTTTATATTCGATGTTCCAACTGCGGATGTTACTGTTTTTCTCCCAGCTACAATCATCAACTTTGAGTTTGTCAATATACTTTTTAGCCTCTAATAGTGTTACTCCTTTGCCGTTATGAACCAGTCGTACTGCTTCAATATCCTTTCCTTCACGTAGCAACTGTCGCACTTCTTCCTCGAGACTGTTCATCTTCCTTTTATTAATTTATCTGATGCAAATATACTACTTTCTGCATATAATCCCACAAAAGAACGTAACCTTTCCGCAATGAATTATTGTAATTATAGTTTTTAATTACTATCTTTGCAAATGATAGGTTACGCTTGACTATTCGAAAGCAAGTTTTATAGTGTTTGCTGTGCCTGTCTTTGATAAAAGAATAATTCATTAAAAGAATCACTAATTATGACAATAGAAGAGAAAACAAAGATAGAAGAAAGAATCGTTGACGTGTTGAAGACCGTTTACGACCCAGAGATACCAGTGAATATCTATGATCTTGGTATGATTTACAAGATTGATGTAGATGACGAGGGCAATCTTGATATGGACATGACCTTTACCTCTCCATCATGCCCTGCTGCAGATTTCATCCTTGAAGACGTACGTACAAAGGTGGAAAGTGTGGAAGGTGTCAAGACAGCTAACATCAACCTTGTCTTTGAGCCAGTATGGGATCAGAGTATGATGACTGAAGAAGCACGCGTTGAATTAGGTTTTGAGTAAGACCATTTCCGCCCCCTTTCTCTATAAGGCAGCTAAGCCTCTGTCTAATTAGCTGCCTTGTCTCTGCCATTCTGTCCCAGCTTCTGAGGCATTGCCTCAGAATATAAGGAGTAATCATCCCCCTTACCACCCTTCACCCATTACCCAGTGACATGAAGAATATCTATTTCCTTTCCGATGCACACCTCGGTTCACTCGCTATAGAGCACCGTCGCACACATGAACGCCGCCTTGTACGCTTCTTGGATAGCATTAAGCATAAGGCTGCGGCAGTCTATTTGCTGGGCGATATGTTCGACTTTTGGAATGAATATAAGTATGTTGTTCCTAAAGGTTTTACTCGTTTCCTTGGTAAGATATCTGAATTAACGGATATGGGGGTGGAAGTTCATTTCTTTACTGGTAACCATGACCTCTGGACTTATGGCTATTTAGAAAAGGAGTGTGGCGTTATCCTTCACCGTAAACCGATAACAACTGAGATATACGATAAGGTGTTTTATCTTGCACATGGGGATGGGTTAGGTGACCCCGACCCAATGTTTCGTTTTCTGCGTAAGGTATTTCATAATCGTTTCTGCCAACGATTACTCAACTTCTTTCACCCTTGGTGGGGAATGCAGTTAGGTTTGAATTGGGCTAAAAGGAGTAGATTGAAGCGTAAGGATGGAAAGGAAGTTCCCTATTTGGGAGAAGACAAGGAGTATCTTGTGCAATACACGAAGGAGTATATGTCCACACATAAAGATATAGACTATTATATTTACGGGCATCGACATATTGAACTCGATCTCACCTTGTCGCGGAAAGCTCGTCTATTGATTCTTGGTGACTGGATATGGCAGTTTACTTACGCTGTTTTCGATGGTGAACACATGTTCCTCGAAGAGTATGTTGAAGGTGAAAGCAAGCCTTAAGAAAAGTAAAAATATCCTATTTGTAAGGACAAAACGGGATTTTTTGAGTATAAAAAGCAAAATTACGCAAAAGAATTTGGAGGTTACGAAACAAAAGTGTAACTTTGCATTGTCTTTAAGAGGAATGGATAATGATTCATTACCGAGATAAGATGGTACTGGCTTTAGCCCTAAAATTTGATTTAAGACATTCATAATATAAAATTAAAACTCAGGTTTGTAGATTAAGTTTAGTCAAAAGAAAGGTAGTTGTCGTGAGACAACTACCTTTCGCTTTTTATGGAGTTTTATTGCTGTTTATTCGTGTCAGAATACAATTATAGGCGTTATAGGTTTTTTATGAGTACATAAAATCACCTATAACGCCTATAATTATCTTTGTTACTTCTTCAAGTCTTTAACGAGTTCCTGCGTGTCACGTGCAATGACAATCTCCTCATCGGTAGGAACAAGTACCACCTTAACCTTTGAGTCATCGGTAGAGAGAATCTTTTCCTCACCACGACACATATTGCGTTCTTTGTCGAGTTTTATGCCGAGATAATCCATATCCTGGCAAGCATCCCAACGAAGACCAGTCTGATTCTCACCAACACCAGCTGTCCAAACGATGATATCAACACCATTCATTGCTGCAGCATAAGCACCAATGTACTTCTTAATGCGATAAGTATACATCTGCAATGCTAAATGAGCCATCTTATCACCAGCGTTGTCAGCGTTCTCAATGTCGCGCATATCAGAGCTGATACCTGTAATACCAAGTACACCAGACTCCTTGTTAAGGAAGTCAGCCATCTCCTGTGGCTTCTTTCCGAGTTTCTCCATCAGATAGGTAACTGCTGAAGGGTCGATATCACCAGAACGAGAGCCCATCATCAAACCTGCCAATGGAGTCAAGCCCATTGAAGTGTCGATAACCTTACCACCCTTGATAGCTGCGATAGAGGCACCATTACCAATGTGACAAGTGATAATCTTCTGTGTCTTAATGTCAACACCAAGCATCTCGCAAACACGATGTGATACGTAGCGATGACTCGTTCCGTGGAAACCATAGCGGCGAACATGGTACTTCTTGTAGAGATCGTAAGGTACTGCGTAGAGGTAAGCGTAGTCTGGCATTGTGCTGTGGAAAGCATTGTCGAATACAACTACCTGTGGAGTGTGAGGCATTAAAGCATCAACAGCACGTAAACCACGCAAGTGACCAGCGTTGTGAACAGGTGCAAGGTCGATAAGACTCTCAATACCTGCCTCTACTTCCTTGGTTACGATGCAGCTCTTCTCAAAGAGGTCGCCACCCTGTACGACACGATGACCAACAGCATCAATCTCATCGAGGCTCTTAAGTGCGCCAAACTCTGGGTCGAGAAGCACCTTGAAAACGAGTGCTACACCCTCCTTGTGGGTTGGAAGGTCAGCCATAATCTGCTTCTTCTCACCATTATCAAGTTTCACCTTGATGAATGCCTCATCAAGTCCGATACGCTCAACACCACCCTGAGCCAATACAGACTCATCTGCCATATCGTACAGTTTGTACTTAATGGAACTACTACCGCAGTTTAAAAC
>ERZ1674276.184-NODE-184-length-12477-cov-15.896232_pt1 | contig 12477 bp, 9 predicted proteins | sample MGYA00581194_ERZ1674276 | MGnify/ENA primary metagenome ERZ1674276 (study PRJEB41354, sample SAMEA4873337) | human saliva metagenome | biome: human-associated habitat [ENVO:00009003]; feature: mouth environment [ENVO:08000002]; material: saliva material...
GCGAGCCATCCGAACGCTTCCGGGACACCAGGGCGTCAATCGCGCACTGCGTCACCTCCTCCCAGCCGCGGCCTCGATGCGATGCGGGCGCACCCGGGCGCACCGTCAACACGCGGTTGAGCAGACACACGCCCTGCTCGCACCACGGCGTCAGGTCACCCGACGTCGGAGCGGGAACGCCCATATCCTCGCTCAGTTCGCGGAAAATGTTAATGAGCGACTTCGGCAAGGTCACCCCCGGGTGCACCGAAAACGACAGCCCCATCGCATGCCCCGGCGTCGGATACGGATCCTGCCCGACAATCAGGACCTTCACCTTGTCGAACGGGTACGTGAAGGCACGGAGAACATCCGTGCCCGCAGGCAGGTAGCCATGTCCCGCCTTGACCTCAGCGGCCAACATCGCGCCCAACTCATGGACGCGCCCCTCCACCGGAGCGAGCGCCTGAGCCCAGCCCGGATCAATCAACTCGGCCAACGGACGCGGATTGTGTTCACCCATAGCACCAGCCTAATGCCGCACAGGCCACGCCACATTCCCCGCGCGCCACCCGCGCCCCACTCCCTCTTTTCCGATAGTCTGAACGCGTGAGTTCTCAGTACCCCAGGGATGAATTTGACCGCACCGGCGAAGACATGCCCGTCGGCATGCACCGCCCCAAGCCGTCCAAGTGGAAGAACGTCTGGCCTTTCCTGGCCATCCTCGTGATCGTTCCCGCCCTCGGATGGGCAGCGGCGACCGCACTGTCGCGCCAGCAGGCCACTGTCAGCAACGTGCCCAGCCCCGCCGCGACCACCCCGAGCACCGCCGCTCCCTCCGCGTCACCCACGGCCGAGGCCACCGCGTCCGCTGAACCCACGCCTTCCGCCAGCCCCTCCTCACCGTCGGCTTCCTCTGAGCCCGACCACGGAGCTGTCATCCAGGTCCTCAACGGCACCGGAACCCAGGGATACGCCGGCCAGCAGGCTCAGATCCTGAACCAGGCCGGCTACGCGGGCACCTCCGCCGCGAACGCTGACGGCTGGGCCACGCAGACCTCCACCGTCTTCTACGAGGATCCCCGAATGGAGGGAACCGCGAAGGACGTTGCCGCCAAGCTGGGTATTTCCAACGTTCGCCAGGAGAGCGGCCTTGGAGACCCCGACATCATCGTGATCCTGCGATGAGCCTCTGATACTGACTAAGCCGCCCGGCCCCTGTGGGGCCGGGCGGTTTTGTGTGCCCACGGGTGTTCCGGGCGCCGGAGGGCCCGGCCGCCCGCGAGGCTAGGCGTCCTCACTTCGTTCGGCGCCGCGCCTCGAAGCCCGCCCGTGCCCTCAGGTCCCTCCGGCGCCCTCCACACCAGTGGGGCCTGGTGTGCTGATGTGTGGTTGGGCGCCTCGTCTTGACTCCTGGTCAAGCCTCGCCGTCGCCTGTGGGCGCCCATAGGGGTTCTGGTGAAAGAAATATCGCCCCAGCGTGGTGCTCTTGTTCGTGGCGTGGCGTTTCACTGAAATAAAAACCGCCCATGCGTGCTCACAATCGTCGAAAATTGGCCTTTTTGGGTGTGCTGGGGCGAATAATGTTTCACGGTGCACCGTAACAACTGAGGCATGGGCGTTTTTTCTTTCATCCCAGTCCCGCCCACGGACTCCGCGCGTGTGTGCTGCAGGCGAGGCGTGGCGGTGGTTTGAAACCGCGATCGCCTTTGCTCGCGTGTGCCGGTGTGGGAGTGAAACTGCCATCTCCTTTGCTCGCGTGTGCCGGTGTGGGAGTGAAACCGCCGTCGCCTTTGCGGGTGAGAAATAGGCGTTTTTGGTGCAGTTTTCGGGCGCAGAGGTGATGCCGGTTTCACTGGTCCCATCTTGGGGGCGAGCAGAGGCGTCATCGGTTTCACTGTCACCATGTTTGTGCGTGCTGTGCGCGAAATTTGTCGCCCTGCTCGGCCTTGGTGTGGGCGTGAGCGCGAAAAAGTTCGCCCAGCGCGCTCAAAACACTCCAATTTCGGCGTTTTTGCGCTTGCTGGGCGAGTTTTTTCGCGGAAGTGCCGCTGGAGGGGCCGTGCCGGGCGAGTTTTTCGCGGAACGGTCACCGGAGGGGTTGTGCTGGGCGAATTTTGTCGCGCGCGGCCCGAGAGGGGGCATGACGTGCCAACTTGGCTCGGCATAACCAGGCCGATGCTTGTTGAGTGAAACGGGTGGTTCCGTTGCACACCTGTTTGTTGTCTTGATTGAAACCGGTGACACCTCCGCCAGCGGACAATGGCTGTTTTCACGGCCTCTTCGGTGAGCAGTGGTGTCGGGGGTTTCAAGTTTCTGATGATCGCCGCCTGCAGAGGCGTCACTGGTTTCATATGCCCGACGCCTGCCCTGTGGACCGGGCTGGCGCGTGTGCCCACGGTGTTCCGGGTGCTGTTGTGCCCGGCCGCTGTGTGTGCCGGTGGACGGCGGCCCCCCCGTGAGCCGTCCGCGCCGCGAGCTTCGCTCGGCGCGTCGTCTCGAAGCCCGGCCAGGCCCCGCCGCCACCCACGGGCGCTGTAGCCAGGCCCCGCGGTCCTGCCCGGCCTCGTCGTGGATTGTTACGCCCTGAGCGCAGCGGGCTCAAGCCACGTGACCTCGCCTTGCACTCTGGGATGGTGAGTGCCAAAATCGTAGTTAGCACTCCGACATGGAGAGTGATAAGACCACCGGTTCGATGAGGCCACCTCAAAAGCGTGGCCGTCCGTCGCGGGCATCGAACCCGATCCGCATCGCGGAAGGACACATTTCCAATGAGCAAGATCATCAAGTTCGATGAGGATGCCCGTCGTGGCATGGAAAACGGCCTCAACCTGCTGGCCGACACCGTCAAGGTGACGCTTGGCCCCAAGGGCCGCAACGTCGTGCTCGACAAGAAGTGGGGCGCCCCCACGATCACCAAGGATGGCGTCTCCGTCGCTAAGGAAATCGACCTCGACGATCCGTTCGAGCGCATCGGTGCCGAGCTGGTGAAGGAAGTCGCCAAGAAGACCGACGACGTCGCGGGTGACGGCACCACCACCGCGACCGTTCTGGCCCAGGCGCTGGTCCACGAGGGCCTGCGTAACGTCGCCGCCGGCTCCAACCCGATCGCCCTTAAGCGCGGCATCGACCAGGCCGTCGAGGCCATCGTTGAGCAGCTTCACGTGGACGCCAAGCCCGTCGAGACCACCGAGCAGATTGCTGCCACGGCCTCCATCTCCGCCAACGATCCCGCCATCGGCAAGCTCATCGCCGAGGCCTTCGAAAAGGTCGGCGCCGAGGGCGTCGTCACCGTTGAGGAGACCAACTCCTTCGACACCACCCTGGAGACCACCGAGGGTATGCGCTTCGACAAGGGCTACCTGTCGGCCTACTTCGTGACCGACCAGGAGCGCCAGGAAGCCGTCCTCGAGGATGCCTACGTCCTCCTCATGGACTCCAAGATCTCTAACGTCAAGGACATCGTCCCCGTCCTGGAGAAGGTCATGCAGACCGGCAAGCCCCTCGCGATCATCGCCGAGGACGTCGAGGGCGAAGCCCTCGCCACGCTGGTTGTCAACAAGATCCGCGGCACCTTCAAGTCCGTGGCTGTCAAGGCCCCCGGCTTCGGCGAGCGCCGCAAGGCGATGCTGCAGGACATGGCCATCCTGACGGGCGGCCAGGTCATCTCCGAGACCGTCGGCCTCTCCCTTGAGAACGCTGACCTTGAGCTGCTGGGCCGTGCCCGCAAGATCGTTGTCTCCAAGGACGAGACCACCATCGTCGAGGGCGCTGGCGACAAGGACATGCTGGATGCCCGCGTGCGCCAGATCCGCCAGGAGATCGAGAACACCGACTCCGACTACGACCGCGAGAAGCTGCAGGAGCGCCTCGCCAAGCTGGCTGGCGGCGTCGCCGTCATCAAGTCCGGCGCGGCCACCGAGGTTGAGCTCAAGGAGCGCAAGCACCGAATCGAGGACGCCGTTCGTAACGCTCGCGCAGCTTCCGAAGAGGGCCTGGTCGCCGGCGGTGGCGTCGCCCTGATCCAGGCTGCCACCGTGGCGCTGCCCAAGCTCGACGCCCTCACCGGCGACGAGGCGACCGGCGTCAACATCGTGCGCCTGGCCATCTCTGCCCCGCTCAAGCAGATCGCTGAGAACGCGGGCGTCGAGGGTGGCGTGGTTGCTGACCGCGTTGCGAACATGGAGCCCGGCCACGGCCTGAACGCCGCGACCGGCGAGTACACCGACCTCATGGCCGCCGGCATCTCTGACCCGGTCAAGGTCACCCGTTCCGCGCTGCAGAACGCTGCGTCGATCGCAGGCATGTTCCTGACGACCGAGGCCGTTGTCGCCGACAAGCCCGAGGCTCCGGCCGCCGGTGGCGACGACGCTGGCGCTGGCATGGGCGGCATGTACTGATCCGCTCGGCGTTAAGCTGATCCGCCTGGGGGCGGGACTCGTGAGGGTCCCGCCCCCAGGCGTTTCTGTCTGTCTGCGCCGGTGTGCCACACGGTCGTGGCGCCTCGAGGGGACAGGGGCGTAGTGCGCGGTGTCAGACCCCCGCAAAGAGGGAAGCGGAATGTGTCTCTGCGTCGGCGTAGGTGGAGGCTGCGACCTGCATCTGCGAGGAGATCGCATCCAAGGCGTCGTGTGTCTGCGCCTGGATGCCCTGCCACTGGGTGATAGTCGCCTGGAAGTTCACCTGCGCCCCGCCGGTCCACGTGTCCTGAAGGGCGAGCAGCTGGGCCATCATCGTGTCCACTTCGGTGCGGATGGTGGATGCGGTTGTGCAGGCCTGCGCGGAGGCAGCAGCAATTTGTTCGGCGTCGACGGCGTATGCGGTCATGATGTCACTCCTTTGTGGGACCCCGGGTGGGTCCGTCGACATCGACGCTACGCGCATGAAGAAGCGTGATCCAGGCAGAAACGAAGCCCTGTGGATAACTGCCCGCGCCGAAAAGTGCCTGTGGATAGCCCAAGCTATACCCGTGCGACTCACGCGCGAGGTGCCGCCGACCACGGGCGCACTGAGCAGCCCGAGCAGGCAAAGACAGCCGCGGCCCCGTCAGTCGGACGTGGGAAGGTCCAGGGATTCGACGGCGGACTCAAGGGAGGAGGTGGCCTCCTCGTCCTCGTCCGAGTCGGTGTCTTCCTCGATCTTGCGGGGCAGGATGCCGGTGGACGTGGCCTCGTCGTCCGGGGAAGCAACGGGGATGCACTTCTTGATCGAACGGCGCTTGATGATCAGCGTGCCGGTTGTCGTCGTGGAGTCCTCCACGACCTCGTCGGTGTCGTCCGCATCCTCGGTGTCGTCCGTGTCCTCGGCCTGGGCGGCCTGGCACAGCTGGGCCTTCTCGCGCTCGAGGCGGGTGAGCTCAACCTCGAGGTTTGCGCGGGCGGTGTCCTCCCACGCGGAGCCGAGGGGGGACTGGTAGATCGTCTCGTAGCTCAGGAGCTTCTTGACGAGTGCCATACGAGCCTTGGTGAACTGCAGGTCGTCGAGCTCGCTGAGTTCGGCGCGCAGGGACGTGCGGAGCTTCTTGTAGTCCTGCGGGCTGCAGGCCAGGACCGCTAGGTCCGCGTCGACAAGCACCTGCGCGTCGAAGTCGGTGCGAGGCGCGCGGTGGCGCGTGAGGAACGCGATCAGCTCGTCGATGCGGGCGACGACTTCCTCGGGCACACCGAGGTTGGTGAGGCGGTTGTGCGCGTGATCGATGCAGCGGGTGGAGGCGAAGTTCGCTTGGAACCCGCCGAGCTTGATGTCGAGGGCCTTGTTGAGGAAGGCGCCGTGGTACCACGCGGCGACGCGCAGGATGTCGGGATCGTGCGCGGACGACGAGATTTCATCAATGTGGGTGAGCGTGTTCATGAGCCGACGCAGGTTGTGCAACTGCCGTTTGGGCGCGCTCCACCGCTGCATGAGGTCGGTGCCCTCATGTTCGAGGTCTGTGTGGGTCGCGGTTGCGCCGATTTGCTGCATGGCGTCGACGAAAGACGTCAGCAGCCACTGAGGTGCTTGAGCACCCATGGGCCACTCTCCTTGCTGAGGAATACCCGAGCCATGCTAGTGCGCTTTTGAGCGAAGGTCACGTTCGTTGATAAAAAATCGGGGAAAATCCCGATGTATTTCGTGAAACTGTCAGGTGAGAAATGGCGAAAACTGAGCGAAAAAGCCGTGTGTGCTGACCGGTGCGTTACGTCGTTCACGCTGTGGGGAGTTCGATGCGAACGGTGAGGCCGCCGCCTTTCGTTTTGGTGAGCGATGCGTTGCCCTTGTGAGCTGTGAGGATGCCGGAGACGATTGCGAGGCCGAGGCCGGAGCCCCCGGACTTGCGGTTGCGCGATGTGTCCGCGCGGTAGAAGCGTTCGAAGACGCGTCCGCGGTCAGTTTCATCGATGCCGGGCCCGTGGTCGCGCAGTTCGACGATCGCGGTGTCGCCGCTGCGTCCGAGCGCGATTTCGACGGGGGAGCCTTCAGGGGTGTAGCGCACGATGTTGCCGATGAGGTTGGTGAAGACCTGCGAGAGGCGGTCGCGGTCGCCGGGGACGATGAGGGTCATCGGGGGAGTGCGGCTGTTGATGCCGGTGAGTCCGACCGTGCGCGTGGGGTCGAGGGCTTGGAGGTCGAAGACGGCGTTATCGGCGAGCTTGACGAGGTCGATGTCGGTGATCTCGAGGGGGCGGCCTTCGTCGAGGCGGGCAAGGGTGAGGAGGTCTTCGACGAGGGTGGCCATGCGCGAGGATTCGGAAGCGATGCGCCCCATGACTTCCTCGATGCGCTCGGCGGGCACCCCGCCCATGGCGTAGAGCTCGCAGTAGCCGGAGATGGCTGCGAGGGGGGTGCGCAGCTCGTGGGAGGCGTCGGAGACGAATCGTTTGATCTTTTGTTCGGAGGCCTGGCGGGCTTCGAAGGATTGCTCGACCTGGGTGAGCATGGCGTTGAGCGAGAGTGAGAGTGAGCCGACCTCGGTCGTGGGAGGGTGCGGGGTGACGCGCTTGGTGAGGTCGCCGGCGGCGATCTTTCCGGCGGTGGATTCGATGGAACGCAGGGGGAGGAGGGCGCGGCGCACGAGGACGCGCCCGGTCCAGCCCCCGATGAGGACGATGATGATGCCGGCGACCGCGAAGTACGAGGCCGTGGTGCGCAGGGTGTGCTGCATGTCCGACAGGGGCAGGGCGATCGTCATGTATCCGGAGAACAGGCCGGAGTCCTGCTCGTACACGGGGACGACGAGGGCGCGCCAGCCGAGGCCGGCCTTGGAAGAGGAGACGGTGACCGGGAGGGTGCGGAAGGAGGAGATGGGCGCGGAGCTCGTGTCGACGAGTTCGGGCAGGTGGGGCTTGCCCGAGGCCTTGAGGGTGTCCTCAGAGTAGAAGTACCGATCGCCCCCGGCGGTGTCGTGGATGTGGATGTAGTAGAGGGTGGGGATGCCGCCCTGGCCGTCGGCAGAGAAGGTCGCCGCCGATCCGGAGATCTGCATGGTGTGCGCGGTGGCGACGAGCTGGTCGTCGATCTGGGAGGTGAGGTGGCGCTGGAGGAGGCCGATCATGACCGTGCCGGACAGGGATAGTCCGATGGCCAGGAGCAGCGTGATGAGCGTGACGAGCTGCGCGGATAGCGGCTTGGAGTCCCACCATGCCTCGATGCGTTGGGCCAGGCTACGGTGCACGTCAGTCCTCAGCGCGCAGGATGTAGCCGACCCCACGCTTGGTGTGGATCAGCTCCCCGGAGGCCCCCTCGACGGCGAGCTTGCGCCGCAGGTAGGAGATGTAGGACTCGACGATGGCGACTTCGCCGTCCCAGTCGTATTCCCACACGTGGTCGAGGATCTGCATCTTGGAGACGACGCGCCCCGCGTTGATGACGAGGTAGCGCAGGAGCTTGAATTCGGTGGGGGACAGGTCGATGGGCACGCCGGCGCGCGTGACTTCGTGGGCGTCCTCGTCGATGACGAGGTCTCCGACGCGCAGGAAGGCGTCGTCTTCTTCGGAGCCCATGGTGCGGCGCAGGATGGCGCGGATGCGGGCGACGACCTCTTCGAGGCCGAAGGGCTTAGTGACGTAGTCGTCGCCGCCGACGGTCAGGCCTTGGATCTTGTCGCGCATATCGTCGCGCGCGGTGAGGAAGAGGACCGGGGTGGTGATGCCGGCGTCGCGCAGGCGCCTGGTGACGGTGAAGCCGTCCATGTCGGGGAGCATGACGTCGAGGACAATGAGGTCGGGGCGCGAGGCCTGGGCTTCGTGAAATGCGCCGCTGCCGTCCTCGGCGGTGATGACGTCGAAGCCTGCGAAACGCAGGGAGGAGGCGAGGAGGTCGCGGATGTTGGGCTCGTCGTCGACGACGAGCAGTTTTGCTTCGGTTCCCGGGGTGCTCATGGAACTAGTGTCGCCCATGTGTCTGAATGTTTCCTGTGAGGTAGGTGGGAGTAGTGGGCGTTGCTTCTATGTGCTTCGTCACCTCGGTTGGTCGCGCAGGAATAAAGGACAAGAAAAGGCACGGAAAAGATGTGCAAGAATTGAAGCATGTCATCCCAGAACTCAGCGGACGTCATGTCCCCCGACGGCGTCGAATTCCAGCACGTGTCCCCTAAACTCGCGACCCTGCGCCTCGGTAACGCCCTCGCGCTGTGCGGCGCCCTGTGCGGAGCGCTTTCCGCGCTCGTCCTCATCGTCGATATTCCGGCGCTGTGGTGGCTCATGCTCGTGCCCGCCGCCATCGCACTCTTCTGCCTGTGGCTCGTGCCCGCCCAGGTGCGCGCCCTGCGCTACGCACTGGCTGACACGGACTTCGTGATCCGCCGCGGCGTCTTTAGTCGCTCGCTGACCCTCGTGCCCTACGGCCGCATCCAGTACGTCGACATCTACCAGGGCCCCGTGCTGCGCCTGCTTGGCATCTCGACGATCAAGCTGTCGACCGCGAGCGCGCAGACGGATGCGACGCTGAGCGGTGTGCCCGTCGCGGACGCAGCCCGTCTGCGTGACGTCCTGGCGGAGCGCGGCTCGGCGGAGCTGATGGGCCTATGAGCGCGGACCTCTCCTCCGACGGCATCGCTCCCGAGGACTGGAAGCCGCTTCACCCACTCACCTACGTTCCCCGCGTCGTGGGAAGCGTGACGGGTGTTGGTGGCCTCGTGTCCCTGAGCAATGCGTCCGCGATTGAGCGCCTGCTGAACGGTGAGACGCCCGCGTGGCTCGCGACGACCGGGATCTTCCTGGGCCTTCTGATTCTTGCGGCTGTTGTTCTCGCCATTGCGGGTGCGTACTGCTACCTGTCGTGGACGAAGACTCGCTACGCGGTGAGTAACACGGCGATCTGGTATCGCGCCGGCATCCTTAAGCGCACGCAGCGCCACGCGAGGTTGACGCGCATCCAGACGATCAACGTGTCCTACTCGCTCGTCGGTCGCCTCCTGCGCCTGGGCTATCTGGACATCGAGGTTGCCGGCGGCACTGACTCGAGCATCAAGCTGGGCCTGCTGCCCGCGCAGCGCCTCGAGGAACTGCGTGCCCTGCTCCTCGCGCTCGCTTCGGGTGCGATTGACGAGGCCGTGGATCCAGCCGATCTTTCCCCGGCCTCGGCTCGAGTGACGACGGCAAAGACCCCGCTGGAGGCCCCGGAGCGCCCCGTATTTACGGTCGGATTCGTCAAGCTCCTGGCGTCCATGCTGGCGACCATCGACAATGCGATCGCGCTGTTCTTCGGCATCTTCCTCCTGGGGCTCAACGGCTTCCTCGTGGGTGTCGTCGGGGTGACGTCGATCATGAGTTTCCTGGGCATCCTGGCGGGCGCGTTCAGCCTCCTCGTGGGCGTCTGGGCGCGTTTTGATCGAGAGTTCGGCTTTACCGCGGCGATCGCTGCCGATGGCGTGCGCATTAACCGTGGCCTGACGGCTCGCCGTCATGTGACGATCCCTCCGGGGCGCATCCACGCTATCGAGGTCACCCAGCCGCTGATCTGGCGACTGTTTGGCTGGTATCGCGTGGAGATCACGCAGGCCGGCAACGCGGCGCACACGACGGATGAGAAGAACAAGGGCATGCAGGTGGATGTGGCTTCCGACGTGCTGCTTCCCGTCGGAAGCCGCGTGGAGGTCATCCAGGCGATCGCGATGGCGATCCCGGACCTGGGGGCCGATGATCCCGACGGCTTCCTTGAGTCCCTTCGTGTGGGCACGGGCGAGGACCGCTGGATGACACCGATCCCGCCCAGCGCGAGGATTCTGGATCCTCTCGTGTACAAGCGCCGAGCCTTCGGCCTGACCGATGCCGTGTTTGCGATCCGCGATGGCTTCTTCAACCTGCGCTTCTCGATTATCCCTCTGACACGCATCCAGTCGGTGTCGCTGCATCAGGGGCCCATTCAGCGCTGGCGCCGCGTCGCCTCGGTGCGCGCCGCGCTGGTCCCCGGACCGGTGGCATCCATGGCCGAGCACGTCGAGGCAGGCCGCACTCTGGAGTTGTGGGCGCAGCTGTCGCAGGCCTCGAAGGTCCGCCGCGAGGCCGAGGTTCCCGAGCGCTGGCTCTCTCGAGTCACCGAGATCGTCGAGGCGACCTCGCAGCGTGCGGAGGACGACAAGTAGCCCGATGATCGGCGACAATGGAGGCATGAGTACCCCCGGACGCCTCGGAATCGGCATCATCGGCATGGGCCACGTCGGGCCCGTCATCGGCTCTGCGCTGCGCGCGGTCGGGCATCAGATCGTCGCCGTCTCCGCGTCGTCGGACGCCTCGCGCGAGCGTGCCGACGCGATGCTCCCAGGCGTGCCGATCGCCACGCCCGAGGAGGTCGTGCGACGCTCCGAGGTGGTCATCGTGGCCGTTCCTGACGACCAGATCGGCCCCCTTGTGAGCGGCCTGGCCGACCTGGGCGCCTGGCAGAGTGGGCACATCGTCATTCACCTGTCGGGTGCCTCCGGCGTGGGGCTGCTCGGCGCCGCCGCGGGCGCGGGAGTGATCCCGCTCGCCATCCACCCGGCGATGACCTTCACCGGTACCAGCGTCGACGTGGCGCGTCTCGTGGGCACGCCCTTCGCGGTGACGGCTGCGGCGCCCTTCCTGCCGATCGCCCAGGCCCTCGTCGTCGAAATGGGCGGTGAACCCGTCGTCGTTGCCGAGGAGGACCGCCCCCTCTACCACGCGGGCCTCGCTCACGGCGCCAACTTCATCGCGGGCATCACGGTGCAGACGACCCGGATCCTGGCCGAGGCTGGCATCGAGAATCCCGCCCTGTACGTGCGCCCGCTTCTCGAGGCCGCGCTCGATCGCGCCCTCACCGAGGGGGTTGCGGGCATCTCCGGGCCCGCCGCCCGCGGGGACGCGGGAACGATCGCCGCGCACGCGCGCTGCCTCGGGGCCCGGGAGGATCTCGCCGGGGAACGCGACACCTACGCGGACATGACCCGTGCCGTGACCCGCCTGCTGCGCGACGCGCGTCTCCTCGACGAACGGGCCGCTACCAGCGTCGAGGCCGCCCTCCTCGACACGGGCGCCTGATCATCACACACCCAACGAGCCCACAACGCGGGAGAGAGAACGCGCGCAACCCCGGCCTCGTCGCGAAAACGCGAGGCGTGAGGAAAGCGACTCGATTACGCACCGGCGGGCCGAAGTTGCAAGAATAGAACTATGACTCACCGTCCTGTCCTGACCCACACGCGTGCGGAGTTGGCCGATGCGCTGTCGCGCCTGCCCGGCACGAAGGCACTCGTGATGACCATGGGTGCTCTCCACTCCGGGCACCTGCAGCTCGTGCGCGAAGCCCGCGAACTGGCCGATCACGTGATCGTCACAATCTTCGTCAACCCGACGCAGTTCGCGCCCGGCGAGGACTTCGACGCCTACCCGCGCACCCTGGACGCGGACATGGAAGCCCTCGAGACGGTGGGTGCGGACCTCGTGTGGGCGCCCACGCCCCAGGACGTGTACCCCACGCCCGCGACCGTGACGATCGACCCGGGCCCCATCGCGCGCGTTCTCGAAGGTAAGACGCGCCCCACGCACTTCGCGGGTGTCGCGCTCGTGTGCACCAAGGTTGTCAACCTTGTGCGCCCCGACGTGGCCCTGTACGGACAGAAGGACGCCCAGCAGCTGGCCGTCCTGCGCACCGTTTTCTCCCAGCTGGATATCCCCGTGCGCGTTCACCCCGTGCCGATCGTGCGCGCCGAGGACGGGGTCGCCCTGTCCAGCCGTAACCAGTACCTGAGCGACGATGAGCGCATCCGCGCCCGTGCCCTCTCGCGCGCGCTTCGTCGCGGCGCCGAGGCCGCCGAGGCCGGAGCCAAGCCCGCGCAGATCGTCGCCGAGTGCCGCTCGGTTATCGACGCCGAGGGCGGTATCGAGATGGACTACATTGCGCTCGTGGACGCGGGGACTTTCGAGATTCTCGCGGGCACCGAGTCCGTGCCCGTCGGCGAGGGTACTACCGCGCCCACGATCCTGTCGGACGGCTCGCGTGAGGGACGTATCCTCATCGCCGCCAAGGTGGGCACGACGCGCCTCATCGACAACATGGAGGTGC
>ERZ1674276.187-NODE-187-length-12357-cov-7.705901_pt1 | contig 12357 bp, 10 predicted proteins | sample MGYA00581194_ERZ1674276 | MGnify/ENA primary metagenome ERZ1674276 (study PRJEB41354, sample SAMEA4873337) | human saliva metagenome | biome: human-associated habitat [ENVO:00009003]; feature: mouth environment [ENVO:08000002]; material: saliva material...
CATTATCACATCCTTCCCATATCTCTACCACAATGATTACCCCCTATAAGGACAGTGCTGACCCGAAGGTGGACCAGGTCCGCCGGATGTTTAATCGCATTGCTCCGCAGTACGACCGCCTCAACTTCATCATCTCGCTCGGGCTGGACCGCTCTTGGCGCCGCAAGGCACTGAGCTTCCTCGCACCCTATGCTCCGAAGCATGTGCTGGATGTCGCTACGGGTACGGGTGATGTCGCTATCTCACTCGTGCAGACGATGCCCTCCGTCAGGAAGGTCACGGGCATCGATATCTCGGAGGAGATGATGCGCATCGGTGCGGAGAAGGTCCATCAGCTGGGCCTGAGCGACCGCATCGTCTTCGACCGTCAGGACTGCACCGCCACGAGCTTCGAGGAGAATACCTTCGATGCGGCGACGATCTCCTTCGGTATCCGCAACTTCCCCGATATCCCTGCGGCGGCACGTGAGCTGCATCGCATCATCCGCCCCTCGGGTGTGCTGGTCATCGCCGAGCTCTCCGAGCCGACGAATCCCCTCCTTCGTGTGGGCTACAAGCTCTACGCAGGGCAGATCATCCCGCTCATCGGGCGCTTCTTCTCCGATGACAAGGATGCCTACACGTACCTGCCGAAGTCCATCGCTGCGATGCCCCAGCGTGAGAAGATGGTCGCTATCCTGCAGGAAGCAGGCTTCAGCGAGGCCTTCTACCATAGTATCTTCCCTGGTACCTGCACGATCTACGTGGCGATTAAGGGGGAGCCTCTCCCCGAGATCCCCGAGGAGACGACGGAGGAAGGGCCCTCTGTGCCTGAGACGGAGGGCTAATCAAGAGCTACCTACATATACAGCGCGCCCCTGCTACCAGTCGGTAGTAGGGGCGCGCTGTATTTGGGTCTGGTGAGGTCGCTTAGAGGGGGAGGTAGACGACCTTCTTCGTCTTGAAGAACTCTTCCGAGAAGGTGGGGTAGAGGTCCTGCACCTCGACGATGCGCTTGTAGGGGCGGATCTCCGCCTGTAGCTCCCCGCCCTTGAGGCAGATGAGTCCGTTGGGCATGCCGTTGCGCTGCTCGTGATGGACGAGCTTGCGTGTGAAGCCGACCAGCTCATCGAGGCGCATGACGGCACGGCTGACGACGAAGTCAAACTGCTCCTTCACGTCCTCGCCACGCCCGTGTAGCGTGCGTACGTTCTTCAGCCCAAGGGCTTCGGCGACGGCTGCTGCGACCTTGACCTTCTTCCCGATGCTGTCGACCAGCAGGAACTCGCACTCGGGGAAGAGGATCGCCAGGGGGATGCCTGGGAAGCCACCGCCCGTACCGAAGTCGAGGATGTGCGTGCCAGGCTTGAAGCGGATCATCTGTGCGATGCCGAGCGAGTGGAGTACATGGTGCTCATAGAGTGCATCGATATCCTTGCGGGAGATGACGTTGATCTTCGCATTCCAGTCACGGTAGAGGGCGTCGAGCTGGGTGAAGTGCTCGATCTGCTCAGGGGTGAGCTGGGGGAAGTAGCGGGTGATGATGTCGATAGCGGCCATGCGGTCTTAGGGCTGGATATAGTTGAAGATGATGCTCTGTGGGCGGAGGAGCTGACGTACCTCCTCGTAGGGGATGAAGATCTCGATGATCCCGATGGCGAAGGGGGCGATCTCGTAGGGATTGTACGTATAGGTCATACCCTTGTCATCGAGGCGGAAGTTATCGTTGCTCGTCAGGTCGGCAGCGTAGATGCCGTCCTTGCTCTCCATCTCCTGAGCGCTCTTGCGACCGAACTCCTTGATGAGCGCACGCTGAAGGATCTTGTTCAGCTCGGGGCCATAGCCGTCGATGAAGAGGTCTCCTTCGCTGATGACGTCCTTGCTCTTGCGGTCGAAGGTATAGTTCCCCGTACCAGGTAGACCATGGGCAGCCCCAGCAGAGTAGGTGTACACATCCTTCTGCATCGTGATGATGTGGTCGTCGTGATAGGTGATGTGGTTGGAGATGGTCATCTCGCTCTTCATATCCTCTAGCTCCTTAGCGGAGAAGCCGAGGGAGTCAGCTCCGAAGAGGTATTCGCTACGCACCTCGCGCAGATAGTGCTCTGTGGCTTCCTTCGGGCTCATGTTCGCATAAGTCTCACCGAAGAACGCACCGCTGACGGCCTTGAGGAGCGCGGAGTCATTCGTCGGGTAGCGGAAGTAGAGCTCTACCTCTACGGACGATCCCTTGCGTGCTACCTGATTGTCGAAGTAGGTCGTGGAGACCACGATGGAGTCCCAGTCTAAGGGGCCATTGGGATCCTGTGCGCCTGCTGCGAGGGTCGAGTCAGCGCTCTGTGCGCTACCACTACGGCCCGTACAGCTGGAGAGGGTAGAGCCCATGAGGCATACAAAGAGGAGACAGAGAGAGGTGAGTGTGTAGAGTTGTTTCATTGCCGTAGCTATAGCTTCCTTGGGGGTAGAAGGCGGAGGCGCACCATCAGCGGTGAGCGTTTCGCACTTCGCATCACAAAGATACTTATTTGTTCCTCAGCCTCATTCCCTTCGTCTTGTATAGGTGTCAGCGTGCGCAGCTGTCCCTTCGTGCGTCTTGCCGTGAAGGGGCCTCGCATCTCTCGGAGAGAAAAGCGGGGAGCAGTAGTGGAATGCCTGCCGAAGTGCGCGAATAATAGTTGCGGATGAGTGGCAGATAAGCGCCGTCTACGTGCGTGGCTCTAAAATCTACGTGCGTGGATATTTGGATTTACATACCTGGTCATTAAGACTACGTGCGTGGATAGAGAAACGCACTATGGGGAGCAGCGTTTTTCTCCGCGGAAATGCGGCTTCCTCTTCTACAGGATGAGACAAATAGCTGTGGCGGGATGAGGTGCTACTATGAGAGGATGAGGGTACTGCGAGCCTTAGCTTAGTACCGGCTTTCGGCATACTCTTGCTGTAGATAGGGAGGAGCGTTAAGATATTTGATATCAGGAAAAAGGGCGTGGCGAGAAGTCGGGTGGAGTGCCTTGCCTGTGTATATTGAAATCTTCATATATTTGTACTGCCAAATTACGCGCGAATCAAAACATATCATCAACTGCACCCTACACATATCATCAACTGCACCCTACCAATGAATCACCCACTCGCACGGAGATACCGCCATCGGGAGCTTATCCTGATGCTTACCCTAGTCTCTCTGGGGATCTTCGTCCTCATCCAGCTACTCAGCCAAGCCCTCCCTTCGTGCGAAGGCTTCCTCTTCTCCTTCTCTTTCTCCGTCCCCACCTTCGTCTATCTGACACTGGGGACATACTACGCTAAGCGCCGAGGTCTCGAGAGAGGGATCGTCGCCGTAGGCACGTTCGTGCTGTCAGCCCTAGGGATGCTCCTTCTGGGGATGCTGTTCTTCGTCTCCCTGAGCTAAGGGTAGCTAGTTCCCTTCCCACCCCTACTCTTCCGACTCCTCCTTCCTCACTCTCCTCACCCCAAGGAGGGAAGGCTCTCGTATGCCCGAACGAGGCATATAGAGCCCACCCCCAGGCAGTCCGTCGTCAATATGCGTGCGAAATGTGTAAATTTGTAGCTCGTGTGGGGCTAGCTCAACCACAGAGCTCTCCCCCGAAGACAAGCAACAGAAACAACAATCATAGATACGTCACGAATCAAGCTATTATGGAGTTAGCAACCAAGTACAGCCCCGAGGCTGTGGAGAATAGATGGTATGAGTACTGGATGCAGCACAAGCTCTTCCACTCGACCCCCGATCATCGCCCTGCCTATACCGTCGTCATCCCTCCCCCCAACGTCACGGGTGTGCTGCACATGGGGCACATGCTCAATAATAGTATCCAGGATATCCTCGTGCGCCGTGCACGTCAGCGTGGCTTCAACGCCTGCTGGGTACCTGGTACCGACCACGCCTCTATCGCTACCGAAGCGAAGGTCGTCGGCCGTCTGGCTGCTCAGGGCATCCAGAAGCACGACCTCACGCGCGAAGCCTTCCTCGAGCACGCTTGGGACTGGACGCGTGAGCACGGGGGCATCATCCTCGAGCAGCTCAAGCGCCTCGGTGCCTCCTGCGACTGGGATCGCACCGCCTTCACCATGGACGAGGAGCGCAGTCAGAGTGTCCTCGATGTCTTCGTAGATCTCTACCGCAAGGGGCTGATCTACCGTGGTGTCCGTGTCGTGAACTGGGACCCCAAGGCGCAGACTGCCCTCAGTGATGAGGAGGTGATCTACCAGGAGCAGCAGGGGAAGCTCTACTATCTCCGCTACTTCGTCGAGGGGGAAGCGGATAAGTATGTCGTCGTAGCGACGACTCGCCCCGAGACCATCATGGGCGACACCGCTGTCTGTATCAACCCCAACGACGAGCGCTACCACTTCCTCCGTGGGAAGAAGCTCATCGTGCCTATCGTCGGCCGAGCTGTCCCCGTCATCGAGGACGAGTACGTCGACATCGAGTTCGGTACGGGCTGTCTGAAGGTCACGCCTGCGCACGACGTCAATGACTATATGCTCGGTGAGAAGCACCAGCTCCAGACGATCGATATCTTCCACGACGACGGCACGCTCAACGAGCATGGTGGCGCCTACGCTGGCATGGACCGCTTCGACGTGCGTAAGAAGATCGAGGCTGACCTCATCGCTGCTGGTCTGATGGAGAAGGTCGAGGACTACACGAATAAGGTCGGCCACTCCGAGCGCACCTTCGTGCCCATCGAGCCTAAGCTCTCGATGCAGTGGTTCCTCAAGATGGATGGCCTCGCTAAGCCCGCCCTCGATGCGGTGATGAACGACGAGATCCGTCTGCACCCTGCGAAGTTCAAGAATACCTACCGCCACTGGATGGAGAACATCAAGGACTGGTGCATCAGTCGCCAGCTCTGGTGGGGCCATCGCATCCCAGCCTACTACCTGCCTGATGGTAGCTTCGTCGTCGCTGCAAGTGATGAAGAGGCGCTTCGTCTGGCACAGGAGAAGAAGGCTGATCTCACCGCCGCAGACCTGCGCCGTGAGAGCGACTGCCTCGACACCTGGTTCTCCTCTTGGCTCTGGCCTATCACCGTCTTTGCTCCCGCACTGAGCGAAGGCAACAAGGAGCTCGAATACTATTACCCCACCTCTGACCTCGTCACGGGGCCAGATATCCTCTTCTTCTGGGTAGCGCGTATGATTATGGCGGGCTACGAATTCCAGGGGAAGAAGCCCTTCGAGAACGTCTACCTCACCGGTATCGTCCGCGACAACCAGGGCCGTAAGATGTCCAAGACCCTCGGTAACTCGCCCGACCCCCTGCTGCTCATCGACAAGTATGGCGCTGACGGCGTGCGTATGGGCCTCATCATGAGCGCTCCCGCTGGGAACGATATCCTCTTCGACGAATCCCTCTGCGAGCAGGGCCGTAACTTCTGTAATAAGATCTGGAACGCCTTCCGCCTCGTGAAGGGCTGGACGGGCGAAGCTGCTGCTACGCCTCAGCCCGAGGCTTCGCGTCTGGCCTCCTACTGGATGCGTCAGGTGCTCAGTAAGGCGGCTACCGAGCTCGACGATCTCTTCGCTAAGTATCGTATCAGCGAAGCGCTGACCCTCGTCTACAAGCTCATCCGTGACGACTTCTCCTCCGCTTACCTCGAGCTCATCAAGCCTGCCTACGGATCGCCTATCGACGAGACGACCTGCCGTGAGGCGCTGGACTTCTTCGACGAGATCCTGCGTATCCTCCACCCCTTCATGCCCTTCATCACCGAAGAGCTGTGGCAGAACCTCGCCGAGCGCGCCGATGGTGAGAGCATCATGAACGCTCAGCAGCGCCCTGCCGAGGCCTACGATGAAGCCTTCCTCGCGCGCTTCGCTGCCGCTCAGGAGATCATCACCACCGTACGCAGCCTGCGTACCAGCAAGAACCTCTCGCCCCGCGAAGCCCTTGGCCTCGAGGCAAGCCCCAGCTATCCCACCGAGCTCGATGAAGTCCTCATCAAGATGGCAGGCCTCTCTGCTATCGACCGCAGCGGCGTGCGTAGCGAGGGTGCTGTGACCTTCGTCATCGGGACGGACGAATTCGCCGTGCCTATGGCTGCCTACATCGATGTGGAGGAAGAGCTGAAGAAGCTCCGCGCCGATCTCGAGTACCAGCAGAAGTTCCTCGCTGGCGTAGAGAAGAAGCTGAGCAACGAGAGCTTCGTGAGCAAGGCTCCCGAGGCAGTCATCAGCCTCGAGCGCAAGAAGAAGGCCGACGCTGAGAGCCGTATCGCCACGATCGAGCAGAGCATCCGCCAGCTCTCTGGCAACTAATCCTATCGCGATGCAACCACTGACCGAGCAACCCCAATACTCCTCGCAGAACCATCCCCTGGCTATCCATATCGGGAAGGTGCTGGAGGAGAAGGTGGGTAAGCGCCTCCCCCCATTCGTCCTGCGCCTTCTCGAGCGCATCATCCATCAGCGGGAGATCAATGATGTCCTCTACCGCTATGGGCACCTTGATGGCATGGACTTCCTCGAAGCCCTGATGGGGGAGTTCGCTGTCACGACCGAATGGGTACACCCCGAGCGCCTGCCCGAGTCGGGGCGCTGCATCTTCGTCTGCAACCATCCGCTGGGTGGTATGGACGGCATCTCCCTCTCCTACATGCTGGGGAAGCGCTACGGCGACGTGCGCTACATGGTCACCGACTTCTTGTATTACCTCCGCCCGCTCCAGTCGGTCTTCCTGCCGGTGAATAACCGCCAGGGCTCACAGGGGCGTGAGTCGATCACGATGCTGCAGGAGGCGATGCGCTCCGATGTGCCTATCGGCACCTTCCCCGCGGGCTCATGCTCACGTATCTTCGACGGCAAGCTGCAGGACCGCCCTTGGCATAAGACCTTCGTCTCGCAGGCCATCGCCAACGAGCGCGACATCGTGCCGCTGCACTACGTCGGGCAGAATAGCCGCCACTTCTACTGGATCTGGCACATCAAGGAGGCGCTGAAGATGAAGTTCGACCCAGGGCAAGCCCTCCTCCCCGATGAGCTCTTCCGTACTCACGGCAGTCACTTCAAGGTCATCGTCGGGGAGCCGATCTCCTGGCAGAGCCTCCGAGACAGCGGCCTTACGCCCCAGCAGGAGGCCCAGCGTATCCGTGCGCTGAGCTACCAGCTCCGCGATGAGTATGATGCCACACTGACCAAGCGCTGATGTTTACCACACCGATCATCGCCCCTGTCTCTGCGGATCTCATCCGCCAAGAACTCACCCCCGACAAGCTCCTTCGTGCGACGAATAAGGGTGGGAACGAGATCTACGTCTTCCACGCAAGTACGGCTCCCGAGACGATGCGTGAGATCGGGCGTCTGCGAGAAGAGGCTTTCCGCTTCTACGGCGGTGGTACGGGGCGCGACTGCGACGTCGATGAGTTTGACCTCGCCGACGACGGCTATCGTCAGCTCATCGTGTGGGACCCCGCCGAAGGAGCTATCCTCGGTGGCTACCGCTTCATGTTCGGCGACGAGGTCCAGATGGACGAAGCCACGGGGCGTCCACGCCTGGCAACGGCAGAGCTCTTTGAGTTCAGTCCCCGCTTCCTCACGGACTACCTCCCCGTGACGATCGAGCTGGGACGCTCCTTCGTCTCCCTGCCCTATCAGTCTACGCGTATGGGTGCTAAGAGCCTCTTCGCGCTGGATAACCTCTGGGACGGCCTCGGTGCGCTGACGGTACTCAACCCCGCGATGAAGTATTTCTACGGCAAGGTCACGATGTATGAGGACTACGATCCCCATGCGCGCAACCTGATCCTCTACTTCCTCGACAAGCACTTCCCCGATCCCGACCACTTAGTTCGCCCCACCGATCCGCTGCCTATCGTCGTCGACGAAGCCGAGATCCGCGAGCTCTTCCCCACGGATGACCGTCTGGAGAACTACCGTGCGCTGAACAAGGCGGTACGTGAGATCGGGCTGAACATCCCCCCGCTGGTCAATGCCTATATGGCGCTCTCGCCCGAGATGCGTGTCTTCGGCACGGCGATCAACGAGGACTTCGGCCACGTCGAGGAGACGGGTATCCTCATCGCTATCGACGAGATCATCCCCGACAAGCGTGTGCGCCATATTGAGACCTTCGACCCCGACAAGGCACAGAGCGATCTGCTATGGACCAACATCTCAAGACGGGTGCGACTGGTGAAGAGTTAGCCTGTCGCTATCTGGAGCGCCACGGCTACTCCATCCTCGAGCGGAACTGGCGCCACCAGCACCGTGAGATCGATATCATCGCCCAGTGGGGTGAGACGCTCGTCATCGCCGAGGTCAAGACACGTGGCGTCGGGAGCTTTGCCGAAGCTCGTACGACCGTCACCCGAGAGAAGCAAGCCTTCCTCATCTCCGCAGCCAATGCCTACATCCGTCAGCGTGCCCTCGACCTGGAGGTGCGCTATGATATCCTTGCCCTCGATATAGCGGCTGATGGGAGCTACACGATAGAGCATATCCCCTCGGCCTTCTACCCGCAGCTCGCGGGGCATCGTACAGGGCGCAAGTCGGGGCGTCCCCATCGGTAGTCCTTCGCTCATAGATATTCGCTCTCTCTATGCCTCAGCTCCATACTCCCGTCACGCTACCGCCCTCGCCTCCCCGCTTGGGCTACGGGCAGCAAGCCCTCAGCTTCGGCTCGTGCTTCAGTGAGCATATCGGTGCTTACCTCCGTGATGGAGGCCTGCAGCTCCAAGTCAATCCCTTAGGCATCCAGTACAATCCCCTCTCGATAGCAGCCGGCATCGAGCGCCTCTTCTTTGGTGAGCCCTTCACCGAAGCGGACCTCTTCGAGCATGGTGGGCTCTACCACTCCTTCCTTCATCATGGGCGCTTCTCTGCCCCAAAGGCGGAGGAAGCCCTTCGCCTGATGAATGCTTCGTATGAAGCGGTGCAGACGGCGCTCCCTCAGCTACGCTCCCTGCTCCTCACCTACGGCACGGCCTTTGTCTACCGCCTGGCGGGTGACGAATATGGCGGAGCTGCGGGTAGAGTAGTGAGCAACTGCCACAAGCTCCCCGAGCGGACGTTCGTCCGTGAACGTGTGAGCTTAGAGACGCTTCTTCAGACTTGGCGCCCACTCATCGAGCGTCTTCGTGAGCGCTTCCCCGAGCTGACGATCATTCAGACGGTGAGCCCCGTGCGTCATCTGCGTGACGGCGCCCACGGCAATGCCCTCAGCAAGGCGACGCTCCTGCTTCTCTCCGAGGCACTCACGGAGCAGTTCCCTGCTGCTTGCTTTTATTTCCCCTCTTACGAATTGGTACTCGACGAGCTCCGCGACTACCGCTTCTATGCCGAGGATATGGTGCATCCCTCCCCCTTGGCACAGCGTATCGTCGCCGAGCGCTTCACCATGTGGGCACTCGACGAAGTGGTGCAGAAGGCTTTGCCCTTAGCGCACCGCCTGCATCAAGAGCTTCGTCACCGCCCCTTACATGCTGAGGGAGCCGAGCATACGGCACGTCTGGCCGCTCTCCGTGAGCGCGTCGCCGCCTTCCGCTCGCAGTACCCCTCCGCTCAGCTTCACGACTTACCCTCATGGATAGATTAGTTTCCCCATCCTTCTCTCCCGCCACCCTCGCTACGGCCTTTGCGGTCACGCCGCATCTGTCGCACGACCGAGCTGTGAGCCATATACTCACCGATAGCCGCTCGCTCCTCACGCCCGAGGAGACACTTTTCTTCGCCATCCGCACGGAGTCGGGTGACGGACACCGCTATATCGAGTCGCTCTATGAGCGTGGGGTAAGGAGCTTCGTCGTCGAGCAACTCTCGAGCGAGACGGAGGCGAAGTACAGCGGGTGCAACTGGTATGTCGTCACCTCCTCTATTACGGCTCTGCAGGCGCTGGCACGTACGCACCGCGAGCGCTTCCCCCTGCTCCATACGATCGGTATCACGGGGAGCAATGGGAAAACCGTCGTCAAGGAACTGCTCTATCAGCTCCTCTCGCCCTGCTTCCATACGATGCGCTCCCCCCGTAGCTACAATTCGCAGATCGGCGTACCGCTCTCCGTGCTGAGTATCACCGCTACGGACGAAGTCGCCCTCATCGAAGCGGGGATCTCCCGCCCCGGTGAGATGGCTGCGCTGGAGGAAGTCATCGCGCCTCAGCTCGGTGTCTTCACTTCGCTCGGTAGCGCACATCAGGCGGGCTTCGCCTCGCTGGAGGAGAAGCTGGAGGAGAAGCTCCGCCTCTTCGAGCGCTCCTCCTCGCTCTTCTACAGCCTCGATACGCCTCTGGTCGCTGAGGCAATGCGTGAGCGCTTCCCCACGAAGTCCCACTACACCTGGAGTCATCAGGATCCTGCCGCTACGGTCTACGTCCGTACGACCGAGACGACGAGCACCACGACGGGGCTCGTCTGCATGGTCGCTGGCGAAGAGTATCCGCTGACCGTCCCCTTCACCGATGCGGCTTATCTCGAGGATGTCGCCTGCTGTCTGACCCTCGTGGCAGCCCTCGCCCCTAAGCTCCTCGCAGTGCCTGAAGCGTGGCGCGCCCTCACCAGCATCTCGATGCGTCTGGAGGTCAAGGACGGCTTGCAGGGCAATACCCTCATTGATGATGCCTACAGCTGTGACCTGCAGTCACTCTCTATTGCACTGGACTTCCTGCGTCGTCGTGCTTCGGCCACAGGTGCTCGCCCCGTGCTCCTGCTCTCCGATATCGAGGGGAGCGGACGGAGTGATGCCGACCTCTATACGGAGGTCGCAGGCCTCATCCAGAGCTATGGCGTGGACGAAGTCTTCGCTGTCGGTGAGCATCTCACGGCTTCGGCGGGGCTCTTTGACGCTGGGCATACGCACTTCTTTGCGACGACGAGCGAGCTTTTAGCTTCACCCCTCCTGTCGCGTCTGCACGACTCCTGCATCCTCATCAAGGGCGCACGCCGCTTTGCCCTCGACCAAGTCTACCGCCGTCTCTCCTCCCGTGAGCACCAGACGGTGCTGGATATTGACCTCAGCGCTGTCGTGCACAACCTCAATCACTACCGCTCGCTCCTGCCTCCCGAGCATCCGCTCATCTGTATGATTAAGGCTGATGGCTACGGGACGGGTGCCTTCGAGCTGGCACGTACGCTCCAGGAGCACCGTGTCGACTACCTCGCCGTAGCTGTGGCGGACGAAGGGCGTGAGCTGCGTGACAAGGGCATCCGCACGCATATCATGATCATGAACCCCGAGCTGTCGGTGGCAGATACTCTCTTCTCGCACCGCCTCGAGCCCGAGGTCTATAGTATGGAGCTCCTCGAGGGGCTGTGCGAACGTGCACGCATCGCAGGCATCACCGCCTTCCCTATCCATCTCAAGGTCGATAGCGGTATGCACCGCTTGGGCTTTGCACCTGCTGACCTCCCTGCGGTAGGAGCTTATCTCCGTGAGCATCCCGAGCTGCGTGTCAGCTCAGTCTTCTCGCACCTGGCTGCTGCCGACGAGCTCGACAAGCGTGACTTCACTGAGCGACAGGCGAAGACCTTCATCGCCGCTACCGAAGCCTTGACGGCCGCCCTCGGCTATCAGCCGAAGCGTCACCTGCTGAATACGGCAGGGATCGAGCGCTTCCCCGAATACGCTCTCGATATGGCACGCCTCGGCATCGGCCTCTATGGGGTGAGTGCTACGGGGCGCCCTGGGGTAGAGCCCATCGCTCGCCTGACGACCGTCCTTCTGCAGATCCGTGAGCTCCCCGCAGGCGAAGCTATCGGCTACGGCTGTCGTGGCATCACCTCCCGCCCCTCACGCATCGCAGTCATCCCTATCGGTTATGCCGACGGCTTCTCGCGCCGTCTGAGTCGTGGTGCCTATTCGGTGCTCCTGCACGGCCGCCTGTGCCCGACCATCGGCAATGTCTGTATGGATGCCTGCATGATCGATATCACTGACGTGCCCGAGGCACGGGTGGGGGACGAAGTCCTCATCTTCGGTGGCGAAGAGCGCCCTATCACGGTGCTTGCCGAAGCCTGCGACACGATCCCCTACGAGATCCTCACGACCCTCTCGACGCGCATCCAGCGTCGCTACTGGCGCGAGTAAGCTACGCTCCATATCTACGCTCCATATATATAAGTATCCGCCCCACGGCTTGTCACTTAAGTGACCTGCCGTGGGGCTTGCTTTTCTCCATCTTTGCTGAAGGGCTGTGACGATGTGTGGGAGAGGGTCGTGTGAACCTATATGAGTACGTGGGTAGAGCTATATAGGATGGCGAAGAAAGCTATATAGCTTTGAGAAGTGACCTATATTAGGTTGTTGCTCCGCGTAGGGGATAAAAGTTGTCGACGAGTAGCAGAAAAGTTTGGGCTACGTACGTAGCTCTAATATCTACGTACGTGGATATTTGGATTTACGTACCTGGTCTTTAAGACT
>ERZ1674276.191-NODE-191-length-12273-cov-11.053937_pt1 | contig 12273 bp, 10 predicted proteins | sample MGYA00581194_ERZ1674276 | MGnify/ENA primary metagenome ERZ1674276 (study PRJEB41354, sample SAMEA4873337) | human saliva metagenome | biome: human-associated habitat [ENVO:00009003]; feature: mouth environment [ENVO:08000002]; material: saliva material...
ACACCGAAGGCATCTCCTGGCACACGCGCAGGGTCAGCTGCAGGCTCGTCGCGCCGGTGCCCGCCTCGGGCATGATGTCGACCAGCTCCGAATCGGCGGGCTTACAACCTTCAACTCCGTCCGTCGATTCTGCCGTCAGTGTCACGCCCACGCGGCCACCCTGAGCGATCGTGTAGACGTTGCCGGGGTCCTCACCGTCGCGTACGGCGGTGGAGATGACGGAGCCGCCGCCGGAGAAGATGATCTGCGGGAAGCCGTCAATCCAGCACGATGGCCCCTCGTTCGTGAAGCCGATTTCCACGTAGGTGGTGCCGCCCGCCTCCTGCTGAGAATCGATGGAGGGCTGCAGGTTCGTCAGGTCGCAGCGCTGGTCGTTGTCGGCGACATTGACGTCGGGGGCCTGGTTTCCCTCGTCGGGCACGCCGCTCTGAGGGCCAGCGCCGCTCTGGGAGGGCATGTCGTTCTGAGAGGCGGAAGCGCTCGGGGAAGCGGACGAGGCCGTCGACCCCGACTGGGGCTGCGCGCCCTGCGGGGAGCAGGCGGCAATGCCCAGGCCCAGGACGGACAGGGAGGTCACAGCAAGAATGCGTCGCGTGTTGATCATGGCCCCATCCTATGAAGTGCCACGCCGCTCACGCACCGCCACGCCGGGCAGAGCCCAGGGGAGACAAGGGGCGCACCGGGCGTTAACTGCCCAACCGGCCCCGGTCTCGTCCCCTCTATCGAGTGACAGGCTCGATCTCCACGGGGGCCACGTCCATCTCAGCCAGCGGCACCACCCGATCCTTGCGCGCGACGTGGTAGCCCCACCAGACCACGCCGAACAGCGGCAGGCCGATGTAGGAAGAGGCAACCTCCCAGACCTGGCCGTGAAGCACAGCTTCATAGTTCTGTCCCGCCATGACCACCAAGCACATGACGAAAGCGATGATCGGGCCCGCCGGGAAGAACGGCGATCGATATGGCAGGTCCTCGAGGCGATACCCCTGCAGCAGGTACGCGCGGCGGAAACGAATATGACTGACCGCGATACCCAGCCACATGATGATGCCGGAAATACCGACGATGTTCACCAGCCAGATGTACGCGTCGTTGAAGACCAGCTGCGTAAGGAAGCCAAGCGCCGCAGTCACCGTCGTCACCGCCATCGCGTAGGCGGGCACGCCGCCCTTGGTGACGCGGGCGAAGATCGCGGGCGCCTGGCGCTTGAGGGCCATTGAGTGCAGCATGCGCGAGGCCGCGTACAGGCCAGAGTTGCCCGCGGACAGGATCGAGGTCAGGATGACCGCGTTCATGACGGCAGCCGCCGCGCCGATACCCATGCGCGCAAACACGAGCGTAAAGGGCGACTGGGCGATGTTGTTCGCCGAGTCATCGGCCGCGCTCAGCAGACTCGGGTCCGTGTACGGTAGCAGCGTGCCGATGACCGCGATCGCACCGATGTAGAAGAACATGATGCGCCAGAAAACCGTGCGAATCGAGCGCGGCACATCCCTGCGAGGATTCTCAGACTCACCCGCTGCCACACCCACCAGCTCGGTGCCTTGGAAGGAAAAGCCCGCGATCATAAAGACTGCAATAACGCCCACGAAGCCGTTGTGGAAGGGCGCGTCCCCGATCGTCCAATTCGACAGGCCCGGAGAGTTTTCGCCCATCACGCCGGCGATCATGAAGACGCCCGACAGGACAAAGACGATGACAATGACGACCTTGATGGCGGCCAACCAGAATTCGGCCTCACCGTAGACTCTCGCCGAGAGCGCATTGAGCCCGACGACGATCACGAGGAAGCCCACCGCCCATAGCCACGACGGCACGGACGGGAACCAATAGGCCATGACGAGGCCCGATGCCACGAGGTCCGCGGCCACCGTCACCGCCCAGTTGAACCAGTAGTTCCACCCCATCGCGAAGCCGAAGGACGGGGAGATGAACTTCGTGGCGAAGGTCTGGAAGGAGCCCGCGACCGGCTGGTGCGCGCTCATCTCACCCAGGGACTGCATGAGGAGCAGCACCATCAGGCCAATCGCCGCGTAGGCAAGAAGGGCACCGCCGGGACCGGCGTTCGCGACTGTCGCACCGGAGGCCAGGAACAGGCCCGTGCCGATCGCGCCACCGATGGCGATCATCTGCATGTGACGCGACGCCAGGCCGCGCTTGAGCGCGGTGTTGGAGCGCTCCTGCACATCGTTGGCGATGTCGTCGGGAGTGGGGGTAGCCATGAGTCGGTTCCTCATCTGTCGATCGTCGAGTCCCATATTAGTCCCACAAACGCTTGTGTCGACATTGGTAGATTCTTTTCTCATTCTTTAACGAGGCCGGGGCTCTCCTTCCGCTTTTGTCACCCCGTTGCCCACCACGGCCTCGCCCGCACCAAACGAGCCACACACCCACCGGGCAGTTACACTAAACCCACCCACGCCACCGCAGGAGGTTCCTATGACGCAATCCCTCATGAGCATCGGTTGGATGCTCCTCGCCCTCGTCCTCTCTGCATCCATCGGCCTCGAACGACAGATCCGAGGTAAGAGCGCGGGCATACGAACGCAGGCCATCGTCGGCCTCACCGCCTGCCTCATGATGCTTATCTCCAAGTACGGCTTCTCCGACATCCTCGTCGACGGCATCACCCGATACGACCCCTCTCGCGTCGCCTCGCAGATCGTCTCCGGCATCGGCTTCCTCGGCGCGGGCATCATCCTCACCCGTCACGGCGCGATTCGAGGCCTCACGACCGCGGCCACCATCTGGGAGACCGCGGCGATCGGCATGGCGTGTGGCGCGGGCCTGTGGTGGCTTGCCGCGGCCGGCACGGTTTTGCACTTCATCGTCATCGCACTCCTGACGCCCCTCGTTCAGTTCATCCTCATGCGCACCCATGGCCACAAGGTGACGCTCACTATCCATTACACGCCGGGGCACGGCGTCCTCTCCACACTCCTCAGCCAGGTATCAGCCCTCGGCTGGACCGTCTCCGCAGTGTCGACCCACACGGATTCAAGTGACCGCGCGACCACCGCGCGATTCACCGCATCGACGCGCCAGGACCTCTCACGCTCCCTGCTGGTGACCACCCTGGCCGACCTCGATGGCGTCGCAGGCGTCGACTTCAGCGAAGACGACGACGAATAACGCTCACCGCATAGACGAGGGGCCCGCGGATCACCGCGGGCCCCTCGTTCATGCCATCAGGCTCTCAGCGCATCACGCCTGAGGACCGAAAGGATTGTAGGGCTTGTCGCCCAGCTGGGGCTGCTGGCCCTGCTGCTGGCCAAACTGAGGCTGCCCGGCCTGGGGAGCCTGGGGGGCCTGGAAGCCGCCCTGCTGCTGGCCAAACTGAGGCTGCCCGGCCTGGGGGGCCCGCGGGGCCTGGAAACCACCCTGCTGCTGACCGTACTGAGGCTGACCGGCCCGCGGGGCCTGGAAGCCGCCCTGCTGCTGACCGTACTGAGGCTGACCGGCCTGCGGGGCCTGGAAACCGCCCTGCTGCTGGCCGAACTGGCCCTGCTGCTGGCCCATCTGCACGCCAGCGAACGCGCCACCGAAGGCATTCGGGTTGTTGATCGGAGCAACCGCACCGGTCTTCAGTTCCATGAGCAGGAGGCCGCCCGCAGCGCCGAGCGCGATAGAGAACAAAGCCAGCAAGAACGCACCGAAGCCCGCGTCGACGTACTGATTAGAAAGCGCGACAATGAACTGAATAATGCCAAGCAACGCCATCACAAGCGCGCCGATGCCCGCCGACAGGAACGCCCACTTCTGGTTCGTGAACCAATAGGCGACGCCCAGGCCGACAACAGCAATCAGCAGGATGAGGTGGAATGCCGAGTAGCCGCCCTTCACCTCGAACATCGACGCGGTCATACCATAGCCACTGAAGTAAGGCAGGAACATCGAGATGAGGATCAGCACTGCCGCCGCGGCAATACCGATGAGCGAGTAGGTCGCGCGAACGGAACGTCCGCTCACCTTGCCCGTTTCGGCCACAACGGCCGTCTGGAACTGGTTGAACGCCGAGTTCGCGGCAGCACCGAACTGCTGGGCGGCAGCACCGAACTGCTGGCCCGTCGACTGGCCCGCCGGAGCATAACCCGGCTGACCGTACTGCTGTTGGCGGGGCTGACCGGGCTGGCCGAAGGGGGCCTGCTGGCCCTGCTGCGGCTGCGTACCGAACTGGGGCTGCCCCTGCTGACCCTGCTGGGGGGCAGTACCGTACTGGGGTTGGCCGGGCTGGCCGAAGGGGGCCTGCTGGCCCTGCTGCGGCTGCGCGCCGAACTGGGGCTGCCCCTGCTGACCCTGCTGGGGGGCAGTACCGTACTGGGGTTGGCCGGGCTGGCCGAAGGGGGCCTGCTGGCCCTGCTGCGGCTGCGCGCCGAACTGCGGCTGTCCCTGCGCCTGCGCGCCCACCTCGGGCTGACTCTGCGGCTGAGCGTCTGTCTGCGGCGGGTTACTGAAGGGAGACTGCGCGACCTGCTCCTCGGTCGACTGGGTGGGAGCGGCCTCGTCGACAGCGGGAGCCTCGGACTGTGCCGCGCCCTCGAGGATTGCCTGCTCGAGGTTATCGTCGGCGGCCTCGTTCACGGGAGCCTCGGGCTCGACGTGAGCGACCTCGGGCTCTGCGGGAGTCTCAACGTGCGCCTCTTCGACCGCGGGCTGATCGATGGGAACCTCGGTCGGGGCGGCCTCGGCCTCGGGCTGCGCTTCCTCGTGGCCACCGGCGAAAGGCTCGGCCTGCTCGCTGGTTTCCTCCGCGGGAGCCTCGGGCTCGGAGACCGCAGGCTCCTCGGCAGCCGGAGGCTGCGCGGGAACGACGCCCTGGTCCGCCAGCCACTGCCCGAGGGCAGGGTACAGCGACGGGTGCGTTGCGACGTAGGGACGCAGGTCCGGGCGAGCGGCAGTGATATCCGCGAGATCCTGGGCCGAAAGCGCCGGATTGCTCAAGTCGACAGCGGTGAGCTGCGACGGATCGATAGTGCTCATCTGTATTCCTCTCGCACCCGTAGGTGCAGTTCCTGATGGCGAACAGCCAATACTATCGCGCCGAGGGTTGTATACGTCAAGACGTTCACACCATGAAACACGGGCGTGAAACAAAAGACCCGGCCCCTCACGGGACCGGGTCTGTGGTGGTAGCGGGGACAGGATTTGAACCTGCGACCTCCGGGGTAATCGACCATTGAGGTCATTACCGTTGGCAGAATCTAAAGTTTCTTACGATATAGAGCCAAAAAGTGCACTGTCACGCCTGCCAGAGTCACACGCAGTACTACACCTGTATCACTGAATAAGTGGCCCCATAAATGGCCCCTCCCCTACCGACCGAGAGCCTCAACAAGACCGGAGGTGTCACGCACATCGGTGTAAGCCGCCTTGTTGATCTCAGCGTCATGCCCGAAGTATGCGGCTCGAACTTCTGCCGGAATTCCCGCGTTCATCGCCCGCGTATTGAGCGTTGTACGCCAGACATGGGATGAGACCTCATGAAGCAGTGGGATTGAACACGCATCAGCAACTTCCCCAAGGAGTTTCTTCACCGCTTTCTGAGCGTTGGACTGATCCCATTTGCTACCAGGGACCGCCGGGGCAGGAAATACCAGCTCACCCTCTTGGCGACGCTCTACGCGCTCCCTGAGCCGCTCAGCGACTCGAACATCAAGCACGGGCACTGTTCTTCCCCTGTGGGTTTTTGAGCGCTCATCGGGCACAGTGACCTTGATCTGCGCTCCATCATCTTCAACCTCATCAAGACGAAGACTGAGGGCCTCCCCGATCCTGAAGCCTGTTGCCGCTTGCAGCAGCGTGAGTTCGACTGTTGTGCGCCTGTGTTCTACTCGATCTGCGGTTGTGAAGCGACCCCGCCTTGGCGTGGCCACGTCTTCTATATCTATCGCGAGCAGATACTCGATGGCACGCTCATACTCAGCCTCGGTGAGACCCTTACCGCCTTCACTCTTTGCCTTCTTCTTCACGTTTCCGAGGTCGATTGCCATGCCCGCGAGCGGGTTCCCAGTGATTACCTCGTCACGGATGAGTTGTTGAAGCACCCACTTGCTCAGCACATTGCGAGCATTGCGTCCGGACTCGGCTCCATGCTCGCCTGCAATGTCTTTCAGGACCGCCTCCAATCGACGGAACCTCACAGCGTCATGGATCGCGTACCCCTTGAAGCGCTCGCCAAGGATGCCGAGGAGGTGTTCGTACTTGGTTTTTGAGCGATCCCTCAGCGGCGATGCCTTAACAGCGGGGACTGAGACTTTCTTGATGTACTCGCTCATCTGCGAGGTCGGTTTCCATGAACCTTCCGTTCCCGCTGCCCGGAGTGCTTCCTCAGCTGCTGCCAGGGCTTTCGTGTGCCACTCGCCCACCGTTGGGGCCGTGACCTTCAGGCGGACGGTCTTGCCATCCATGAGCTTGAGCGAGAAGCGCCCAAAGTAGGAGCCGTTAGCCTGCCTTTCCGGCTTCGTCTGCGCTGCCATGTGCTCGCCTGGTTTGAGGGCGATCCTTCCCATAAGTGGCCCTTTCCGTCGTTGGTTCAAGTCGACAGTAGCAGAGCATACCACCCCATGAGTTGCCATGACTTGACATGGGTGTTAGGATTGGCGCACAACCAAATAACACAGCGCCAAGGTGTCCCAGCCACCGTTGTAAGACGAAATCCAAGCAGCCGTCGAATATTGCAGGACGGAACTCAGCGGACGGGCAGGCACAGAAGCATGATGAACTGATATGGCAGCCTTATAGCGAAGCGTAAGACCGTTCTGGCGATGTTCACCCAAGGGGTGAACTATGCCTACTCAGGCGCTCAAAACTACTGCATCTGCTCTTTCTGTCTCGGCAAACGAAGCCGCTGCCATGCTCGGCGTCAGTTCTCGTACGCTTGCGAACTGGAGGACTCTGGGTATTGGCCCGGCATTTGTCCGTGTCGGTGCAGTCCATAGCCGGACTCTTTACCGTGTCGATGACCTCAACACTTGGTTGGATAACAACCGGGTTGAAACATCGGGTGGTCAGCGATGAGTACCCCGACCATCTCTTCCCCCTCCCCCGCGAGGGAGGCCCCGCAGGGGCCGACTCTGCTTGCCCGCGAAGCGGGCACGCTCGGTTCAGAAATCGCAGAACACACAAAAAATGGGGCCAATGGGGCCAATCCCGATTTTGAGACCTCCGCCATACCTCAGAACGAGGCTGCCAGGGCTGCGTTTGCGCTGGTAAATCAAGGTTTCTTTAACGCGCGCGCGGGGGGTCCCTTGGATCCCCCCGCGCCTACACCTTTGGCCCCATTAAATAATTTCAATGGGGCCAATGGGGCCAAAGGGGCCAAATCTGACCCCGAAACCGGCCTTATGGTCATTGATGAACCAGTAAGTGACCAGGAAAGCACCACCGGTTTCTACACCCTGACCTCGACCTCGGAGGAGGTGGAGCAGGTCCATGACTTCACCGCTCGCCAGGTCGCTGCCATGACGGACTCCCAGAAGGAGCACGCCCGAAACAAGGGCCGTTGCTTCTCCCTCATGCAGTACAGGGTCCACAAGGAGACCGGCGAGGTTATGCTCACCCAGGAGCAGATCGACAACGGTCTGGCTGCCCTGGAGGAGCAAGGCCTTCTCGATCGGTACGCGGTCATCTTCCACGACAAAGACGTGGAAGGCGGGCATCGTTGGCACCTCGGGACCGCGCCGACAACCCCGCCCAAGCCGCTACACATGCACGCGGCGGTTCTTCTCAAGGACGGTCGAATGCGTGTCGGTCAGATCGCGCGTCTGTTTGACCTGCCGCCGTCGCGCGTCGAAGTGGGCGGGGACCAGCGTCGGGGCCGGTGGGCAGCGGAACAAGGGTTCTTTGACCTCTGCCAGTACCTCGTTCACGAGAATGCGCAGAACCAGGGACGACGGGCGAAGGGTGACCCCTACGACTTCCCGTACCCTCGCTCGGAGGTGAAGGCGAACTTCGACTTCTCCGAGTTCCTCGACGGCGGTCTTCCCGGCGGTGGAAACCCGAAGAAGGAAACGATGGCGGAGCGGCGTCGCGCTCTTCGCCGACTCGTCGGTCAGGAGGGGATGACCCTGGAGGAGGCGGAGGCCGCCGACTTCGACGCGTTCGCCGACGACCTTCCGCGCCTGGAGAAGCTCAGGAACAGGTTCCTGGAGAACCGGGAGACCGGCGTCGGCTCGGTGTTCACCAAGGCGTCGGTGCTGCTGACCGGCCCGACTCGTGCGGGCAAGGACGTTCTCGGCGGCCTCATCACCAAACTGGTCGTCAAGATCGCCGCGCAGGCGGGCCAGACCTGGCACCCGGTGGAGCCCTCGTCCGAGCACGCACCCGAGGACATCGGCGCTGCGGAGGTCGTCTGGCACCAGGACATCCGGTACCGCTTCACGCGCTCCTTCGACGACGCCCTCCGCTACCTCGACCCTGCCAACTCCCCCAAGCAGGCGGGGCGCAACACCAACCGTGTCGCGACCTCGCCCCGGCTCATCACCATGACCTCATCGTGCACACCGACGGAACTGGCACTCACGATGAAGACGCGGCGCGACACCGAGACGCTGGCTCTCAACATGGCCGACACCTCGCCGAACCGCCGCCAGTACCCGCCGGTAAACGTCGACGAGTTCCTGTATCGGTTGGGTTTCGTCGTCGATGTCTGGAGGCCGGAACCTCGCAACCCGGACGACCCGATCGAGGTGGTCAAGGAGCAGCTCATCGCCCGCATCTACAAGGTGAGGCAGAAGCCGACAAGGCGCATCGAGGACGTTCGCACTTTCGACGGTGTTGCGCTCGGTCAGATCGACACCATGCACGACCTGGAACTCGTCGCGATGGTCAAGGGTGCCAGCCGCGCCGCCGCGTTCATCGTCATGGAACTTCTCCTCACGCACTCGCCGGATGTCGTCGCCGCGATCCCTCAGGTGTTCGAGCAATGGGCCGTCGCCTCGCAGGAGATGAAGGCCCTAGACGCGGACGCGGTGCGCACTTATGAGGAGCGGATGGTCGGCGAGGTCGCTGCCCTCGTCTGGCATCAATGCCCAGATGGCTACTACCCCCCGGACGAACGGACGGGACCGGTCGAGGAGCACTTCCGTACGACGCATCTTGTCGGAGGAGCGACCCCCAGACCGCACACGATCTTCACTCGCTTCTTCGACAAGTCCGTCTATTGCGAGGAGTGCCGTGAGTACATCGAGGTAGCACCGATGAAGCAGGGATGGCGCATCTGACCCCACCCCATAGACCGCCCTCATCGCCGCTTGGGCAACGGCAACACTTTACGAAAGGATTCGACATGAATAATCACGATAACGCTCTCGACGCCCGTATCGAGAAGGAACGCCTTGCTTATCAGAAGCGCGTTCGCCGCTTGCGTGAACAAGCACGCAAGGAGGAGGAGCGCCTCGCTTTGCGCACGGCGGAGATCATCCGTACGAAGCGCCCTGACTCGTACTCGAAGTATGAGGAGGAAGCACGTCGCCTCCTCGAAGAGGAGCGGCTGGCACGTTCGTCTCGGGCGAAGCGTTCTGCGCAGTTCGATACGCAGCCGGAGGTCGCGACGGCGGAGCAGGACCAGCAGGACGGAGGTACGAATTATGAGTACTGACGTCTTCGACCTTCGGCGCGAGATGCGCAAAAGGATGCGAGAGATAGAGGAACGATCGGCGGCGGAGCGTGCAGCGCGTGCGCCGCGTCAGGTGATGCCTCGTGACGAAGCTCCTGCTACTCCACTCAGCGAGGAGCAGGAGCTGGTGCGAGACGTGGTGGGGGATGTCCTATCGCGCGTCTCGCTCCCACCGTCTCCTGCTCCCCGTCAAGGGGTAGCAGGGACGGTGTCCCCCGCGCCCGCAGTGAGCAACGCGAACGAGGACGTGGGCCAGCGGAGAGATGGCAGACAGGGGGCGGTCACGCCACCATTGTCTGACACTCTCCCTGCTGGCCATACCGTGGTCACGCCTAAAGTCATGCCTCAGCATGAGGGCGTTACCACGTTCTCCGACACTCGTTCGCACAGGATCACAGTGCGTGTGTCGGAGGAGGAGTACGACGCCTACAAGCGTCGTGCGACTGCGCTCAACGTTCCGGTGAGCGCGTGGCTTCGCGCAGCAGCACTACATGTGCTCGATGCCGCGACGCCACCCCTGGAGGCGGCGGCTCAGGCGGCGGCTCCAGAGTCGGCGCAAACTGCTCAGGCTATTGAGCAGTTGCGGCGTGAGGGGGTCAATCTGAACCAAGCACTGAGGCGCGGTTCGGTGATTGACCCCGAGCGGGTGCGAGACCTCGTTCGTGCTGTCGATGACTTGCGTGCGAGTTTGGGTGACACGACGGTGATCACATCATCGACGCAAACTGCTCAGGCTATTGAGCAGTTGCGACGTTTGAGGGTCAATCTGAGCCAAGCTCTGAAGCGAGGTTTGGTGATTGATCCCAAGCAGGTGCAAGACTTCGCTCGTGCCGTCGATGACTTGCGCGCAAGTCTTGGTGACAAGACGGTGATCACGTCATGAGCACGATCACCGTCAAGGCCTCGAAGTCTGTCGCCTCGGCAGTGAACTATGTGTTGTATGGTGCTGATCCAAAGGTGCGCTCTCGCCTCCGATCAGAGGGACGCACTCGGGCGGCGGTACTTGCCATCCATACTGCGGACGGTGCTTCGAAACCGGAGCAGTTCCTTGCTCGTGCCAAATCACTCGCACGCTTGCATGGGAGGAAGGTGGAGGCGTATACCTACGTCCTCGCTTTTCACCCGGACGAGTTCGACGTGACCTCACCGGAGGATATGCAACGCGTGTGTGATGTCGCGAAGAGGCTCACAGAGTCTATGCACAGTGCTGACTACCTGATCGCCGTTCACACGGACTCGAAGGGCCAGCACGCGCACGCGCATATCACAGTGACGAACCATGACAACCTCACGGGCAAGGCGCTCTCGCGTTATACCTCGTGGCGTCACGGACTGCACCAGTTAAATGATCAGATCATGCGTGAGGAACAGCTCCGCGTACTCCCCGATCCAACCAGGCCCAAGCCGGGGTGGCTTCAACGCAGAGAGGACTTTTCTCCCGGTGGTTTTGAGCAACAACTTGGCGACATCGTCAACGACGCGCTCGCCGATCAGCGCTCGGTGGATCAAGCGTCGTTTGAGGAAGTCCTCGCTGAACATGACGTGCGCCTCGCGGTCACGGATCGTGATGGATGGTCTTTCAAAATGAGGCGTCTCGACAATGGAAAGTGGGGAAGGAAGAAAGCAAGCGCCTTGTCTCCAGACTTCACCGCCGATAAGGCGCAAGATGTGTTCGCTGCTCACCGACAAGTGGTAGCGGTTCTGGAAGACGAAGAGGAGGAGGAGATCGCACCCAAGAAGAAGCCTCCGCTTCCTCACCCTCAACCTACTCCGCCACCCTCACCCCGACAGTCACCATCGCTCTTCGATGTGCTCGCGGGTAAGGCGGAAATACCAATGCCTGCGGGTGGGAGTGTCGAGCGGAAGAAGACCTCGACAGTTTCACCCCGAACGCGACCTGAGACTATCGAGGAACGAGACGCAAGCCCTATGAGAGGTGTTATCGTCCCTGAGGTCACACAGCATGAAGACGATGGGCCTGATTTTGGCTGAAAGGACGAGGAAACAATACCCCGGTTACCAGTGAGGTAACCGGGGTATTGTGTCATAACGATCTATAAATGAAGACGCCGCCATCAGGCGCGTCGGTGATGGTGTAGTCGAATTCTTGGTCATGGATCCATGCGTCCCAGTCGAAGAAACGCTTAGCTTCCTCAGGCCATCCTTCCATCAAGCAGATGTCCTCAGCGAGTTGTGTGGCGTAGTCCTCGAATGAGTCCCAGCAGCCACAGTAGCGCTCCTCGAAGTCTGAGACGCTCGGTAGGGTATCCCCACATGCGATGTAGCAGCCGGTTTCCACCCAAGCGAGCAGTGCAGGCCACTGTTCCTCTCCGACCTCATCGAAGACCTCACCCCAAAGCTGTGCGGTATCGGGCGACATTTCACCTGTTCCGCAAGGGAACCCCTCGTGATCGAAGATCCATAGCTCTTCGTGATCTGTGGGGCCAAGGTGTAGGTCTTCAGGGGTGACCTCACCGGCTTCTTCTGCAAGGAACCATTTCCCGTTGAGTATTCCCTGGTTGTAGCAGCTAAGGCATCCGATCCAGACCGATGGACGAACAGTAGTTTGAGCAATCATTTCAGCCTCCCGAGTAGGTGGAGGTGAGGTCGGGCAGTCCAGCTCGGGTAAGGACGCTCACAAGCGACCCCACCTCCAA
>ERZ1674276.197-NODE-197-length-11944-cov-14.737320_pt1 | contig 11944 bp, 9 predicted proteins | sample MGYA00581194_ERZ1674276 | MGnify/ENA primary metagenome ERZ1674276 (study PRJEB41354, sample SAMEA4873337) | human saliva metagenome | biome: human-associated habitat [ENVO:00009003]; feature: mouth environment [ENVO:08000002]; material: saliva material...
CCGTTGGACATCTGGCGCAGGTTCATGAGGTGCACCTCGACGCCGGAGGTCGCCAGCACGGACAGAGCGGGGCGCACGGAGGGGTCGATGTCGCCCGCAACCATGATCAGGCGGGGACCCGGGCCGACGGCAGGGGGCATCGAATCGCGGAACTGCGCCCAACCGGCGCGGAAGCCCTCGGGGCCGGAGGGGTACTCGGCGGCGAGATCCGACCAGGAGATCGAGGCGACCTCTGCCAGTCGGGACAGGGAGGTAATGAGGGTCTCGGAGTCGAGTTCTTTGAGGATTTCGACGGAGACAATCTGGCCGGTCACGTCGAGAGCCGTCAGGCGGGGCGTCTCCTCGTCGTCCTGGCCGGTCATGTCGCGCCAGGTCACGGGGAAAAGGGGACGCGAGACGATCTGCAGGACCTGCTGGCAGATAGCGTCAACGAGGTCGGGTCCCAGATCTTGGGCGACCGGGTATCCGAATTGAGCGGGTACGAGGTGACCATCCTCGAACTCAAACAGGGCCATCGCTCTTTCCTTCACGTGTATGGGGCGCTCGTGGCCATTGTTTCATACGTTCCAAAAGAAACTTGGGTGACACGGGGACATTGCGATAGATACCACGTAATCATGTGTGCGAACGAGAGACATTCGCCTGCGATCTCACCGCACGAACCCGCCGCTACCACGCTCCTTCAAGTCGGTAGAATAGTGGACCAGTAACGCACAATTTCGACTCCAGGACACAACTCCGATGCCCGACCTCGACATCCGCCAAGGCGACCTCGAAAAGTTCTCCACTGAGCTGCGCGAACTTTCCGCAAGCATCGCAACCTACACAACACTGCCCCTCAACCTGTCCCAGGTCCAGTCGGCCATGCCGGGCGGATCAGCCTACAAGCAGGCCCAATACGCGGGCGAACACATGGAGGACCAGCTGACGGCCTTGAAGACCTCCCTCGAGGGGCTCGCGGACAACGTTCAGGCGGCAGCCACCGAGTTCCAAGCGACCGAAGACATCAACCAGCAGTCACTCCAACAGATCATGGCGAGCACGCCCGAACCCTGCCCTCCCGTCGGCACCGCGAAGGGAGAGTAAAGCATGTCGATCTCGTGGGCAGACATCATCGCGTGGGAGACAGGTCCCCTTGACTCCATCGGGAGCGACCTCTTCGAGGCAAGCAGCGGCCTTCGCAGCGCCTACGAACAGGGCGAGGGGGCACTGCAGGCAGTCCAGTCGCAGGGCAACGCCGTCACAGCCATGCGCGCGACAACCATCTCGAACCTCGCCTCGCTTGAGCGCGCGCTCACCAACGTCAACGGTGCTCTCATCGCCATCGAAGGCGCACGCGACGGGGTCGCGACCGTCATGGCAAACATCAACGCCCTACAGGCATACGCTGAGGCGAACGACTGCACGATTCTCTCCGACGGTAGCGTCACCGGGAAGGGCACAGAGAACGAGCAAGGGGAACCGTCGATCGCCCTGGCTTCCATTAGCATCAACATCGGGAAGATCCTCAAACAGGCCGACCAGGTCGACACGGATCTCTATCACGCGCTCAGCGACATCAACACCGACACCTACACCGACGGGGACAAGAAAGACAACAAAGTCGCCGGCGTTCCCGACCACCCAAAGAAGGATTGGACGCCCTCCCAGGTTGCCGCCTGGTGGAACTCACTACCCGAGAAGCAACAGAAGCACCTCATCGACCACTGCCCAGACGAGGTTCGCCACCTCGACGGCCTCCCCGCAGTGGCGCGAGACAGGGCTAACCGCAACGCCCTCAACGGCTATTTTGACGACAAGGGAAAGTATCGACCGGGCGCCCTTGCGGATGCCGAGCAGGCCGTCAAGGACGCACAAAAGGAATACGACGATGCCCGCACACGCATCTCCGGCGAACCGAGATCAGGCCACATGAACTCGGAGGCACTCGCCGCCAAAGAGAAGCTAGATCGAGCAAAAGAGGCATACCAGGACCTCGTAGTCATCAAGTCGCAAACGGATCCTAGCTATCGACTGACTCACGGCCTCGCCCCCGCCTACCTGCTTGACTTTGACTACGACGAGAAGTACAAGCGCACGACCGCGATCGTTTCCTCCGGCAACCCCGACACCGCGACCCACGTGTCAACCACCGTCCCCGGCATCGGCACAAACGTGCGTGGAGACCTCGGATACTACATGAAGTTCAACGATCGCCTGAGGGCACAGACCGCCCACGCGGGAGTCGACCCCGGAAACGTCGCGACGATCTCCTACCTCGGATACGTGGCACCGAAGAACTCCGGACTGGATCTTGTTCAGGCGGCGGACATCGGCTACGCGGACCGGGCTGCACCCAAGCTGGCCCGCTTCGAAGAGGGACTGCGCGCGAGCGCAGACGCTCGGGGCCACCAGTTCACCAACACTCTCCTCGGCCACTCCTACGGCTCAACGACTTCCGGCAAGTCGGTGCCCATGATGGCCGCGGGGACCATCGACAACTTCGTCATGTTCGGTTCTCCCGGATCAGGCGTGCGTAACATCGATGCCTACGGTCTGCCCGAGGGCCACGTCTACGAATCATCGACCCCCTACGGCGACGCTGTCCAAGGACTGGGTCCTGACGCCTCGTACGGAACCAATCCCCGCAAGCTGGAGGGCATCACCCATCTGAGCGGCGACACAACCGGCTCCGCCAACTATACGGTTGCTACCGGAGCATTGTCGTTCGATAACCACATGTCCTACTTCGACGAAGGCACCCGAACGTCTCAGGATTTCGCCAACATCATCGCCGGCGGCAAGCAGACGACGGACGAAGAGTGGGAAGCGCTCCAAACTGCTCAAGGAAAGATTACGGAGCTCGATCGCAATCCCTGGATGAAGCGATACATGGAACCCAATGAAGCGGAAACACCGCCACCTACGACACCAGACAGCATGCCGGGAGATCCACTCGCACGCCACTCGTGAACTAGCCCACCCTGAGGTGCTATCCCAGCCCCTCAGGCCGAGACCGCGTCCATGCGCGACGTCGAACCCCGGCCACTGACGCGCATACGCTAACCGCGCTCGCCCTCGCGAGCGCGGTTAGCGTATAGACACAACGACTGGCACAGGTCAATACAGCTCACACGAAGGCACAATCCAAGCGCTGACATGTTCTGAGCAACTATTCCTATTAGTCTGCCTACATAGGACCAATGTCGTGTAGGATACCTTGTGTTGCGCACGGAACAGATGACAGATCATATTCCAAGTGGTTAGACTACTGCGCATCAGGTATCAGCAACAGACAGGGTGGCGAGCAATGGGCAGAAAAGACCTGCACATCGTTGAATACTCGGCACCGGAACCACGGGTTCCGGCTTCCGAGGAGACGCGCCGCGAGCTATCTCCCTACCGCCTGGACACTCACTCATGGCCGCGCATGTATCCACATTCTGACCAGGCCGTCAGCCCTCACTTTCCTCCTGTCGAGCGCATGCCCGTCCCCGTGACACCTTTCCCACATCTCTTCCGCGACGACCCGGAACCCGCCTAATCTGAGGGCCACACGCATCGACATGCCGCGGCCCGTTACGCACCTACGCGCTCCGCATCCGCCCAAGCCACCGTTCCGATCAACCATCCGCACACCGGATACCCCGGGCCGCTCCCGCGCCATCGTGACACACTGGCATCATGAGCGAGAGCTTCCTGACGGACCTGCGCACACTGATCGACGTCGACTCCTCGAGAGGCACGCGAGCGCGCTATTCCTCCGACGCCGGTCTCACGCGCATCCCGCCCTTGGCCGTCGCGTTCCCCCGCACTCCCGAGCAGGCGATCGCGGCCTTCGACCTCGCCCGCGCCCACGGCATCCCCCTCACCGCCCGAGGCGGCGGCACCTCGTGCGCATCCAATGCGATCGGCCCCGGCCTCGTCCTCGATTTCTCGCGCCACATGAACCGCGTCGTCTCCATCGACCCCGAGGCCCGCACCGCCACCGTCGAGCCCGGCTGCGTCGGCTCCACCCTGCAGGCAGCAGCGGGCACGCACGGGCTGCGCTTCGGCCCTGACCCCTCATCCCAGAACCGCGCGACAATCGCCGGCATGGTCGCCAACAACGCGTGCGGCCCACACGCGACCGCATGGGGACGCACCTGCGACAACATCGTGTCCCTGGATTGCGTCGACGGACAGGGCCGACGCTTCACGGCCACGACCGGACACGACGGCGCACTCAGCGACGTGCCCGGCCTCGCCTCGCTCATCGACTCGAACCTGGCCCCCATCCGCACCGAGCTCGGCCGATTCAAGCGCCAGGTTTCCGGCTACTCCCTCGAGCACCTCACCCCCGAAGGAGGGCGCAACCTCGCCGCTATGCTCGCGGGCACCGAGGGAACGCTCGTCCTCATCCTGTCCATCACCGTGCGTCTCGTCCCCCTGCCCGAAGCCCCGGTCCTGGCGGCCCTCGGCTACCGTTCCATGATCGACGCGGCCGACGACGTGCCCGCACTGCTCGCCCACTCGCCCCTCGCAGTCGAAGGCATGGACCGCCGCCTCGTCGACGTCGTACGCGCACACAAGGGGCCCGGCACCGTCCCCACCCTGCCCGAGGGCGACGGCTGGCTCCTCGTCGAGGTCGGCGCCCCCGGCGAGGACCTGGAGGTCACCCTTGAGCGCGCACGCGCCCTGTGCGCCGACTCGGCCGCCGTCGATACGGTCGTCTACCCGCCGGGCGCACAGGCCTCGGCGCTGTGGAGGATCCGCGCGGACGGCGCGGGCCTGGGCGGACGCACACCCCCAGACGGCGCGGGCGGCGGCGACCAGCAGGCCTGGCCCGGCTTCGAGGACGCGGCCGTCCCACCCGAAAACCTCGGGGACTACCTGCGGGACTTCACCGCCCTCATGGAGGAGTTCGACATCGACGGCCTCCTCTACGGTCACTTCGGCGACGGCTGCGTTCACGTGCGCCTCGCAATGCCCCTCGACACCCCCAAGGGCGTCGCCCACTCGCGCGCATTCCTGCAGTCCGCGGCCCGTATCTGCGCCGCGCACGGAGGCTCCGTCTCCGGCGAGCACGGCGACGGCCGCGCCCGCGGCGAGCTCCTGCGTTTCATGTACTCCCCCGAGATGCTCGACCTCTTCGCGCGCGTCAAGCACGTCTTTGACCCGGGCAACCTCCTCAACCCGGGAGTCCTCGCCGCGCCCATGGACGAGGCCGAGGCCGCTTCCCGCTCAAAGGCGCGCACTGCCGGTGTCGCCGGCAATTCCGTGGAGTTGCAGCCAGGCGTCGATCCCCTCGATCGCAACCTACGACGAGTGGCCGCCCGACCGATGCCCGCGGACGGCGGATTCGCCTTCACCCATGACGGCGGCGACTTCACGGCCGCCGTCCACCGCTGCACCGGCGTCGGCAAGTGCCGAGCGGTAGTGTCCGGCACCTTCATGTGCCCGTCCTACCTGGCCACACGCGACGAGAAGGACGTGACCCGAGGCCGCGCTCGCATCCTCCAGGAGGCCGCGAACTCACAGCTCGTGAAGGCCATCGACTCCCCCGAGGTCCTCGAAGCCCTCGACCTGTGTCTGGCTTGCAAGGCCTGCTCGGCCGACTGCCCCGCCGGCGTCGACATGGCCCGCTACCGCTCCGAAGCGCTCTTCCGCACCTACCGGGGCCGCATGCGTCCCCTCAGTCACTACACGCTCGGCTGGCTGCCTCGCCTCACCCGCGTCACCGCGCGCGTGCCCGGCCTGGCTGCCGTCGCGAACGCCCTCATGTCGGTAGCACCGCTGCGATCCATGGCCTTCCGCATCATTGGCCTCGATCCTCGCCGTGGCATGCCCGACCTCCAGTCCGGCACCTTCACCGCGTGGGCTCGGCGCCGGTCGCTGCTCGCCACATCCGTGCCTCCCCATTCCGACCCCGGCACCTCTGCCCGCGAGCGCGAGGTAACCACTGCCTCGTCTGACTCAGCCCGCGAGCGCAAGGCAACCACTGCCTCGTCTGACTCAGCCCGCGAGCGCGAGGCGACCACTGCCTCGTCGCTGCCGGATTCCCCGATCCTGAGCGGCCCGCGCGATCCCGGCGGGCGGCCGTACGCGCTCGTGTGGGCGGACTCGTTTAGCCAGACCCTGGACGACACGGGTGCGCGCGCGGTCGTCAACGTGCTCGAGGCCAACGGTTTCGCTCCGATCGTCGCGCCGGACGCGTGCTGCGGGCTCACGTGGATCACGACGGGTCAGCTGACCGGGGCCAAGAAGCACCTCACGTCACTGCTCGGCGCACTCGCCCCCTTCGCCGCGTCGGGAATCCCAATCGTCGGCGTCGAGCCATCGTGCACGGCGGTGCTGCGCGACGACCTGGCGGACCTGCTGCCCGACGACCCACGTTCGGCGCTCGTGTCGGGCGCGACCCACACCCTTGCGGAGGTACTGTCTGCGGTTCCCGCGTCCGCCCGTCACCTGCCGAGCCTGGAAGGCGTCGAGATCGTGGCGCAGCCGCACTGCCACCACTACTCCGTCATGGGGTGGGACACGGACCAGGCGCTACTCGAATCGTTGGGAGCGCGCGTCACACGCCTCGAGGGCTGCTGCGGCCTAGCCGGGAACTTTGGCATGGAGGCGGGCCACTACGATCTGTCGGTCGCGGTCGCATCACACTCACTGCTGCCCACGTTGTCGGCACATCCGGAGGCCGTGTACCTGGCGGATGGCTTCTCGTGCCGTACCCAGGCCGCGCAGCTGGCGGACCGCAGTGGCGTCCACCTGGCGACGCTGCTGGCGTCGCGCTAGGTGAGCGCGCTGTCGGAACTGACATGGGCTTCCCAGTTGGCCAAACGCAGCTACAGCCCCCGTCCTGACAGGGGAGAAAACGCCACAGACATACCAATCGGTCAGGTACAATACGGTCATGTACTTCTTCGTCGCCGTGCTGCTGTGGCTCGTGTTTTTCTTCGCCATCTGGTACTACAAGAAACTCGTCCTGTGGGTGCTTCTCTCCCCGGACTACCTCCTCATCATCGGCGGGGTCGGAGCCTTCACCGTCGATCACATGTGGTGGCTCACCTCGACCAGGCAAGCCCACTACGTCTGGGCGACCCTGGCGATGATGGCCGTCGGCTTCGGATACCACGCCCTCAATAGGTGGCTCTACCTGAGGTCGGCCCACACCTACAAGATCGTCAGCTTCCCCTTCGTCGTCGCCTCCAGCCTCGTCATCATGCTGGGCCTCGTCCTGAAGATAGCCGACGAGGTCGCCCCGCGCCTGGCCGACAACCCCACGGTTCAACACGTCATCTACATCATCATCGGGATCGTCCTGGCGATTGTCGCGTGGATGAAACGCCAGTCGACGATGGCCAGGCTCTTCCCGCCGGAACCGAGCCTGGTCATCAACGGCGACGTGACGATCAACGGCGGAGAGGTCACCGCACAGGCCCCCGAGGCGCCCGAGTCTCCCTGCACCCATCCCGGCAGCGACACGGGCGTGGCCTCCTACTGACACCCGATCGGCCCGGCAATCCGCACCAAAGCCCAGCACTCAGCATCCCACCGACACATGTCGCAGACTACTCAAGCAACGAAACAACACACCGCACCCATCCGACAGCAATCGTCGAGCGTCGAGCGATGTGCGTCGTTTGTCGTTTGTCAACAGATTGCCTCGATAGCACTTGTTGTTGAGAGTGCTACACCCGATCCGTCAGCATTGCACCCTTTCTGTTCGGGTGCAGCGCTTCATAACGGGTGCACCGCCCCGCAACGGGTGCAGCGCCACACGGCGCTCCAACGGCACAGCACACAATCAAGCACCAACCACCACACACGGCAAGACAAGAGTTCCAGCACCCACAACGGATACAGACCCCACAACAGCCACAACACAAGCAGCAATACACCCGATCCATCAGCACTACACCCCTCCTGTTCGGGTGCAGCGCCACACAACGGGTGCATTGCCAGTGGCTCATCCCCTGCACACCAGTCCACACGCAACGGTGATAACGCGGAGGTACTCCTGATGCACGTCGGTAATCGTCGAGGTCAACCTCAACAACGATCCCGCGCCTCACACCGCTCAGCTGACGGTCATCACAGGTGCCTCAGTACTTCCTCGACGGGTGAATGATCACAGGGGCATAGGACAACACACGGTTGCACCAGCACTCCTAGCCTCCACCGCATGGCGGCCGTCAACGGAGCGACAACGTGAACGAACACGCCCGTCGAGCGTTCGGTTGCGAGTCTCGGCAGTGTCACATCACGCCTGGCGGGTGGACCACATGAGCCCCGTCCCTCGCCCCCCACCCTCTCGCCATGCGGGCACCGACCAGGCCTGACCGCGCCTGGACCTCATCCCTGCACCGCACGCACCAGGCCTACAACCTTCGTCGAGGCCGGGGCGCCAGACAGGCACGACCATCGGGCCACGACGTCCGAAACATCGATGGACGGGTCAACGAGCAGTGCCGTCGACAGGGCCTCCGCCAGCACACCCGACGAGGCCACGACACTGACTTGTCGCACACCTGCATGAGCGGGGTATCCCGTACGCGGGTCGATGATGTGGTGGTCGAAAACTCGACCACCACCGACAGATGTTTCACGCGATGTTTCACGCGCACGACGATCCGCCGCAGGCCCCACCAGAGGACCCACCGCACTCCCCGCCGCGGCCCCCGCACAAACCGCACGCACACCGCCCAGCGGCCCCAGGTTGTCGCCAGACGTTGACAGGGACGCCATGCCGCCCGTAGGCAGTTCTACGACGCCAGCGACCGACGTGGGCCCGCCATGGGGGTCTCGCAGGCCGGCGCGCCACGAGGAACCGTCGGCGCGAGTCCCAAACACCGACACCGACGAGGTCCCCACCGACACCAACACCCCACGCGCCCCCAGGGCCACAGCCAGGTCGCGGCACGCGTCGGCGGTGTATCCCTTCGCAATGCCGCCCAGGTCGAGGCGCGGACTGGGCACATCGACACCACCCACGGACTCAGCAGGGGCACCCATCGCCCACCGCCGCTCGCCAACGCGCGACAACAAGCCCCACGATGACGCCCGCAACGCCGCCTCCACAACGCGCTCAGACGGCGCGGGCGGCAAGGGAACACCCGCGACGTACGCGGCCCGCATCGCCTTCGTGTCCCACGCGGCAACGAGCGGCCCGATCAACGGGTTGAACGTTCCCCCGGTCGCCTCCGCGAGCGCCAGCGCGTCACCCAGCAGCCGGTCGGTTTCTTCACTGACGACAAGGCCGGGGCCGGCCACCGCGGAATCGGCCCCGCAACGGGATGCACCGCCACCGCACCCAGTCGAAGCAACAGCGGCATTGAGTCGCGACACCTCGGAGGAAGGCCGGAACACGCTCCACATGTCCTCGTGGCGTGCAACAACGCCCACGACTGCGTTGACGATCGCCATACCGTCCCCGCCCCAGCCGATGATGTCGACGCGGGTGCCCATCGCGGGGAAAGAGGATCGCCACGTGGGCGCAGCGTCCCCAGCGCGAGCTACCCCCGGAGACCCAGCCACGGCCTCGTCCCCCGGCGCGGCGGCAGTACGCGCCAAATCAGCCGTCGGAGCCTCCGAGGTCCTTGTCGAGGTCGCCATCCTTGGTGGCGTCGTTCAGGCCGGGGATGTTGATGTCGTCGGCGCCGTCCGGGGAAACGCCCTGGGCGGCGGCGATGGCGCGGATGGCGGCCTGCACGAACTGCTGGTGGGCGACGGTGGCGCCGGTGATGACGTCGACCTTGGCGGGGTCGCCGACCTTGGTGAGGTTGTCGGAGTACTCCCGGTAGGAGGCGACGGCAGCCTGCGCCTTCTTGTAGTAGTCCTCGTTGAAGACTTCACCGGCGGAATTCTTGCCGTACTCAGTGCCCTTGTCGGTCCCGTCTGCCAGCGTCGTCTCGTAGGAGGTCGCGGTGATGCGCCCGCCCTCGACAGTGATGGTAATGGTGCCGATGGAACCCTGGTCATCGGCGTTGGACTGGGCGGTCCAGGTGCCGTCGCTCATAGGCTTCGTCATGTCCAGGCCGGTGGAGGGCGTGCACGCAGCCAGGATGGTCGCACCGAGGGCGCCGAGGACCGCATGCGAGGCGGGGATCACCCAGCGGGATCGAGTATCGGCCGTGGTGGGCGTGGTCATCGCACCTTGTCCTTTCCGCTGCGCGCGTCGCCGTCGCGGCCGGGCAGGACCAGGCCGGAGGCGCGCTGTTCGAAGTCGTGGTCGTGCCAGGTTTCCTTGACGACCTTACCGTGGTCGAGTCGAATTTCGCGCTGGCCCTGTTCGGCGACGAGCGCGTCGTGGGTGACGACCATGAGGGTCGTGCCGTCCTGGTGGAGCTGGTTGAACAGGTCGAGGACGATCTCCTCGTTGGTTTCGTCCAGGTTGCCGGTGGGCTCGTCGGCCAGCAGCAGCTTGGGGTAGTTGATGAGGGCGCGGGCCACGCACACGCGCTGCTGCTCGCCGCCGGAGAGCTGACGCGGGAGGTGCGTGGCGCGGTCGGCGAGTCCGACGCGGTCCAGGGCCTCGAGGGCTTCCTTCTCGTCAGGCATCGAGTGGTAGTACTGGGCGACCATGACGTTCTCGAGGGCGGTGAGGTGGCCGATGAGGTGGAACTGCTGGAAGACGAGGCCGATGGTGCGGCAGCGCACCTCGGTGAGCTCGTCGGCGGTCAGGTCTGAGATGTCGTGCCCGTCCAGCATGACGGTGCCTTTGGTGGCGGTGTCCATGGCGCCGACGATGTTCATGAGGGTGGTCTTGCCGGAGCCGGAGGGGCCGACGATGGAGACCCACTGGCCGCGCGGGATCTCGAGGGACACGTTGTCGAGGGCGTGCAGGTCCCCGTAGATCTTGGAGACGCCCTCGAGGCTCAGCAGCGCGTCCGTGGGGGCCGACGAGGCCGGGGTGGCGGTGGAGGTGGTCATGGTGACTCTCATTCTCCGCGCAGGACGAGCGCGGGGTCGACGGCCAGTGCGCGGCGCACGGGCGGGAGGCAGGCGAGGACGGCGACGAGGATCGAGCAGGCGACCGTGCCGAGGAGGATGACGGGGTGCAGCGAGATGGAGCGGTGGAACACGGAGGTGGAGATGAGGACGGCGAGGCCGTAGCCGGCCCCGGCGCCCAGGAGGCCTCCGATGAGGCCGAGCATGACGCCCTCACCCATGAACTCGCGGGTGATGGATCGGGCGGTGGCGCCCAGGGCCTTGCGCAGGCCGATCTCGTTGCGGCGCTCGGTGACGACGGCGATCATCGTCGTGGACACGCCGATCATAGTCAGCGCAAGCACGATGACGGTGATGACGATGAGCAGGGAGCGCAGCATCGCGAGAACGCCCGTGTCGGACTGGGCGAGGCGGCGCACGGTCTGGGCGTGAATGTCGGGGTTCGCGGCGTTCATCGCGTCGGCGATGGCGCTGAGCTGATCGCCTTCCAGGGCGATCGAATACTCGGCGAGCGACACGGCGCCGGTCTGCCCGGTTAGCGCGCTCATGTCCTGTCTGGACATGTACACGTAGCCGTCTTCGTTGCCTCCGGTCTTGAGGATGCCGGACACGGTCAGGGTGACAGTACGCGGATCGACCTTCAGGCCGGGCGCCGGGGCGCCGGACTGTACCTGCGCGCCCTTCGAGGAAGCGCCGGCGTCCAGCTGGCTCACCGTGATCGTGTCCCCCGCCTTCACGTCGATCGTCGAGGCGACCTGCTCGCCGACGAGGATCTGACCCGTCGCAGCGGGCCATTCCCCGTCCACGTACCAGTACGGGTTCATGGCGTGCACGGCCTCCAGGTCGGCGCCGCCCGCGACGTAGGGCTGGTCGTTAATCGTGACCGTCTCGTAGTCGAACGCTGCGGATCCGACCAGAGCGCTCGCGGGCACCTGGGCGGTCGCGGCGGCCACGGCCTCGTCCGTGATGGGCACGTCACCGGCGGGGGTGACGACGAGGTTGGCGCCGTAGGAGCGGATCTCTCGGGCCAGCT
>ERZ1674276.216-NODE-216-length-11578-cov-10.206283_pt1 | contig 11578 bp, 7 predicted proteins | sample MGYA00581194_ERZ1674276 | MGnify/ENA primary metagenome ERZ1674276 (study PRJEB41354, sample SAMEA4873337) | human saliva metagenome | biome: human-associated habitat [ENVO:00009003]; feature: mouth environment [ENVO:08000002]; material: saliva material...
CCATGCCGCACTCGGCGCACAGGGTGACGCCGTAGCCCGCGTTTTCGACGTTGCATCCGCTGACGAGCCAGCCGTCCGCCGTCAGGCCAGCGGCCCCCACGGGGAAGTTCGAGTAGGGGCAGTAGGCGTGCTTCATGGCCTCAATGGCCTCGGCCAGCAGGTCATCCCAGTCGATATCTGTTGGATCCATGCGGATTCTCACTTCACGTAGGGGATGTTCTCAGCGGCGGGGGCGCGCGACTTGCCGACGAATCCAGCGACGGCCACGATCGTGACCACGTAGGGAATCATCGACACGAGGTCGGCGGGGATCGCGGGCTCAATGTTGGGCAGCATGCGAGCCAGGGCCTGCGCAAAGCCGAACATGACGGCCGCACCCATGGCACCCAGCGGGTTCCACTTGCCCAGGATCATGGCGGCCAGGGCGATGTAGCCGTTGCCTGCGGAAATGTTGTCCGTGAAGGCCAGGCCGGAGCCGATCGTGAAGAACGCTCCGCCCAGACCAGCGAAGGACGACCCCAGGATCGTGTTGAGGGTGCGCGTACGCCCCACGTTGATGCCGACCGTGTCGGCCGCGCGCGGGTGCTCACCGCAGGCCCTCAGCCGCAGGCCCCAGCGAGAACGGAACAGGAAGAACGACAGAGCGATGACGGCCGCGTACATGAGGTACACGAGGATCGACTGGTTGAACAGGACCGGTCCGACGATCGGGATCTCCGACAGAACGGGGATCTTGATGTCGGACAGCGAGAACTGGTTGGTGTTCAAGCTCCCCGGAGCGTCCTTCATGATCGTGCCGTAGAAGAACGTCGTCAGGCCCAGGGCCAGGACGTTCAAGACGACGCCGACGATGATCTGATCCACCCCGAACTTGACGGAGAAGAGGGCAAGGAGGGACCCCAGGAGGGCACCAGCAAGGGGCGCCGTGACGAGGCCCGCGTAGGGGGTCTGGAAGTACGAGGCCGCCATGACACCCGCGAACGCGCCGACCAGGAGGTCGCCCTCGATCGCGATATTGACGACGCCCACGCGCTCCGAGATGACGCCCGAGAGGGAGCCGAAGATCAGCGGAGTCGAGATAGCGACGGTGGACACCAGGGTCGAGGTCAGCGTGACGACGCCCGAGGACCCGGAGCCCGCGTAGAACAGGAATCCCAGGATCGTGGACAGCCCGACGAGAGCCATGCCGCCGACGCGTGCCCACGCGGGCTGGGTGATGCGCCGCAGCGTCACCACGAACGTCCACGCGGTGATGGCGATCGTCAGGGCCGCGAGCACCCACACGATGGGCGCACCCGCGGTGACAATGTCGGGGATCGCGTAGGACTGTGACTTGTCGTTCAGGCGCAGTGTCATGTCGCCTCGAGTAGCGGCCGCGAAGACCACGAGCAGCACGCAGGCGGCCACGTAGATGCCGGAAAGTTTCCAGGAGCGCTTGGCCTCAACCTGCGCGACCACGCCGGACTCACTTGTGCTCATCAGACTTCTCCTTTCGCGCCTGCTCGACACGTCGACGCCGGACAGCCGGAACGGCCACCGCGAGAGCATCCGGAACAGCAATCAGCAGGACGATCACCGACTGCAGGATGAGGATCATGTCGATCGGCACGCCCTTGGCCTGCATCGCGTAACCGCCCGCCTTGAAGGCCCCGAAGAGCAGCCCAGCCCCGAAGGTCCCCCAGGTCTTGTTGCGCCCCAGCAGGGCCACCGTGATCGCGTCGAAGCCGATCGAACCGGCCACGTCACGCGACACGTACCCGATCGTGCCCAGGGCCTCGTTCGCCCCGGCCAGGCCGAGGAACGCGCCCGAGAGGACCATCGTGATCGCCGTGATGCGCTCGACCGAGATGCCGGCCGTACGTGCGGCGGCAGCGTTCGCGCCGACCGCTCGGATCTGGAATCCCAGGGTGGATCGCTCGATCAGCCACCAGAAGGCGACGAGGGCGAGGAGGGCAACCAGGAACCCAACGTGCAGCTTGAAGGGGGCGGGAAGCAGACGCGCGAGCGCCGCACTCTCCGCAACCTTGGGAGTCACCGGCTGATTCGTTCCGGGCACCTGCCACGCCTTCTGCGTGAGGATGTATCCCAAGCCCAGCGTCGCGATCGAGTTGAGCATGATCGTCACGATCACCTCATTCGCGCCCGTCTTTGCTTTCAGAACACCCGCGATGCCGCCATAGAGGCCGCCCGCGACGATCGCGACGAGGAGAGCCACCAGCGTGTGCACGACCGGCGGCAGGTTCAGCGAGAAGCCCACCCACACGGCCGCGAGCGCTCCGACGATGATCTGGCCCTTGCCACCAATGTTGAACAGGCCGGCTCGGAAGCCGAGCGCCAGGCCCAGTCCCGAGATGATCAGCGGGATCGAATAGAAAAGAGAGTCCGTCAGCGGCTTGAACATGCGAACAGCGTTCGGCGCGTTCAGGTCCACGATGGAGCCGCGGAACATCGCGTAGTAGGCATCGACGACGGACGCGTCTGCCAGGACAATGAAGACCGCCCCGATGGCAAACGCTATGACGACGGCCAACAGCGAGACGAGCCACCGGATACGAAAAACCTGTATCACGAAGCCCATCCCCTTACTCGCGCGTGCACTCATCGCTCCTCCTTTCGAGGCACCCCGGCGTCCCCAGCGGATCCCGAGGAAGCCGCCACGGCCTCGTCCAGGGGGACGCCGGCCATCATGAGGCCGAGGACGTCGCGGCCTGTGTCCGCCGGGACGATGCCGACGATGCGTCCGCGGTACATGACGGCGATGCGGTCCGCGAGCGAGACGACCTCATCGAGCTCCGAGGAGATGAGCAGGACCGCGCAGCCCTGGTCTCGCACTTCCACGATCCTGCGGTGAATAAACTCGATTGAGCCGACGTCGACGCCTCGCGTCGGCTGATTCGCGACCAGCAGCGTCAGGTCACGCGACATCTCACGGGCCACGACCACCTTCTGCTGGTTACCGCCCGACAGGGAGGACACCGGATCCTCGATCGACGTCAGACGGATGTCGTATTCCTTTTCCTTGTCGCGGGCATTACGCGTAATCGCACCGCGCTTGAGGGAACCGAGCGATGAGAAAGTCGAGGAGCGGAACTGGTCCAGCACCAGGTTGTCCGCGATCGAGAACGAGGCGATGATGCCGTCCGTCGACCGATCCTCAGGGATGAATCCGACGCCCGCGTCCAGGGATTCGCGAGGCTTGGCACGCGTAATATCGGCGTCTTCGAGTCGGATGACCCCGCTGTCGGGTGTTTGCAGGCCCAGGATCACCTCGGCGAGCTCCGTCTGACCGTTGCCCTGCACGCCGGCGATCGCCAGGATCTCACCGCGGGGAACATCGAAGGACACGTGATCGAGCAGCGGCACTCCGCCCGCACCCAGCAGCGACACATCCTCGAAGGACAGGCCACCGCCCGCGGGGCGCGCGGGCTCCTTCTCCACGCGCATGAGCACCTCACGCCCGACCATCTGCGTGGCCAACGACGCCTCGGAATCGCTCGGGGACGCATGCCCCACGACCCGACCACGGCGAATCACCGTGATCTCGTCGGCCACCGCGCGCACCTCGCGCAGCTTGTGCGTGATGAACACGATCGAGGTCCCCGCGTCGGCCAGCTGACGCATGATCGTCATCAGCTCGTCCGTCTCCTGCGGGGTGAGCACCGCGGTTGGCTCATCGAGAATGAGGACCTTCGCCTGGCGCGACAGCGCCTTGACGATCTCCACCCGCTGCTGGGCACCCACCGGCAGATCTTCGATGAGAGCATCGGGGTCCAGGTCGAAACCGAAGCGCGCCGAGACCTCGCGCACCGTCTGGCGGGCGCGCTCGCGGCTGATGATCCCGGCCGGTCCGGTCGGCTCGAAGCCCAGGGCGATCGACTCGGCGACCGTGAAAACGGGGATCAGCATGAAGTGCTGGTGCACCATGCCGATACCCGCCGCGACCGCGTCGCCCGGGCCCTTGAACGTCACGGGCTTGCCGTCAATGAGGATCTGCCCCTCGTCGGGGGCGTGCATCCCGTACAGGACGTTCATGAGCGTGGACTTGCCCGCGCCGTTTTCCCCGAGCAGGGCGTGAATGTGCCCCTCCTCAATCGTTAAATCGATCGAGTCGTTGGCGATGAGGGGGCCAAACCTCTTCGTGATCCCCCGCAGCTCTAATTTCATTCCTTCGACCTTCCCCAGCAGGTGGGTGAACCCCCGATGCCCGTGTGGGGCTGGCAGCGTCACCGCCACCAGCCCCACACGCGTCGCATCACTTCGGGGCGTTCTGCGATTCGATGACGAGCTTGCCGGACTTGATGTCGTCCGTGAGCTTGGTCAGGTCCGCCTTGAGTTCCGCGGACACCTTGTCGTCGAAATCGTGGAACGGGGCGATCGAGACACCGCCGTTGGCCAGCGTGCCCACGTACGGGGTCGAGCTGAACTTGCCGTTCACCGAGTCCTGGATCGCCTGCTCGACAGAGGCACCGATCTCCTTCATGACCGAGGTCAGCACGATCGAGGAGTAGTCGGGGTTGGCCTCGTACCAGTCGGAGTCAACGCCGATGATCCAGGTGTTTCCATCCGCCTTGGCGGCCGCCGCAGCGCCCAGGCCGACCGGGCCCGCGACGGGCATGATGATGTCCGCGCCCTGGGAGATGAACTGCTGCGCCTGCTCCTTGCCGAGCGTCTGATCATCGAAGGACTGAGTGAAGGAGCCGTTCTGCGTGGCCTTGTCCCAGCCGAGCAGCTGCACGTTCGTGCCCTTGGCCTTGTTGTATGCCGCGACGCCGTCAGCGAAGCCATCCATGAACACCGTCACCGAGGGGATCTGGATACCGCCGAAGGTGGCGACCTTGCCGGTCTTGGTCATGCCCGCGGCCACATAGCCTGCCAGGTAGGCGGCCTCAGCGGTGTTGAACAGCAGCGGACGCGCGTTGTCCAGCGTCACCGTGTTGTTGTTACCGTCGTTGAAGCTGGAGTCGATGAGGGCGTAGTGCACGTCCTTGTTCTCCTCGGCGGAGGTGTGGATTGCCTTCTCCAGGTTGAAGCCGACGCCGATGATCAGGTTGCAGCCGTCGGACACCATGGACTCCACGTTCGGGTTGAAGTCCGCGTCCGAGTTGGACTCGGCCGTGTTGATCTGGATGCCGAGGCTGGTCTGGGAGGCCTTGAGGCCGTCGTAGGCGGACTCGTTGAAGGACTTGTCGTCCCAGCCGCCTGCGTCAGAGACCGCGCAGGCCTTGAACGAGGTGGCGTCCTTCGCCCCACCGGACTGGCTGGTGGCGGTTCCTCCACCGCCACCACAGCCGGCCAAGGCGAGCGTTGCGACTCCCGCCGCAGCGAGGAGCTTCGTGAGGTGCTTCATGAGTGTTTTCCTCCGTTGATGTGGATTCTTCCTTGAACCGGTGGCGGCGCGGGCCGCGGATCGTGCCCACGCAGCCACTGCGCGAACATTTGTCATGATCGACTTTTACGTCTGATCCGAGTCTCCCGCGCCACCCCTACCCTGTCAAGGGCTACTTGTTCTCGCTTTGGTAACGATTGAAGCGGCGCCGAGCGAACACCCCGGCAACGCCGATCGCTCCGACAAACATCGCTCCGGCCATTCCACCCACGTCCGCGCCCGTGCGGGCCAGGGAGCCCTTGGGCCCCTTCGTGTTCTTGTGCTGCGCGGAAGGTGCTGCCTGGTTACCCGACTGGGAACCATCCGCAGCATCGGCCGAGGGGCTCGGGGCGGGCACCGACCTACCAGCACAGGTCACGGGGATCGTCAGGCCGTCCCCGGCCTCGACGACGGTGGCGAAGTCGGTGGCGACCGTGACGGGCACATTCACGACCTCACCGGCGGCCTTGCCCTCACATGCGCCCACGACCGTCACGTCCACGCTCGCCTGTCCCGCGCCATCGGTCGTAATCACCGAGGCAGCATCGGAGGCGTGCGCGTCCACGAGGGAGTTGTTGACGTCGGCCACGGCCTGCGCTCCCCCGGCGCTCACGCGCACCTTCGAGGTGATGGAGGGGCCCTCGGAGAAGGACAGGCCGCGCAGCGGGATCGTCACCGTCGACCCGTCGGCGACGGGATCCGTGGGCAGGGTCAGGCCGATGGAGGACTTGGCCTCGCGCGGCGTCAGACCTCCGGTGGCCTGGATTGAGCGGGCCGCCGTTCCCGAGTGCGCGCTCAGGTAGGCGTTGAAGGAATCGCGGTCCAGGTTTCCGTTCGTCGTGGCCGCTCCCCCTCGGGTCAGGGCCTCGAAGGAGTCGCCACCCGCCAGCAGGAAGGTCACGGAGCCAACCGTGTATGTCGCGTCTGCCTTCAGCGGTTCACCGTTGATCGTCACCGACGTGATGCGCTCCCCGTAGGGCCTGGCCGGATCGTAGGTGTAGCGCACGTTCGAGGACAGGCCCAGCTTGAGCATGGGCCGCGAATTCTGCGAGTTCAGATCCGTCTTCCACTGCTGCTCAAGCGCGTCCTTGACGTCCGATCCCTTGAGCGTCACGTACCCCAGCTCGTTGGAGAAGGGCTCGACCTCGTAGGTCTGCGCGTAGGTGATCGTCCCGTCCTCGTTCGGCACCAGGTCGGCGCGCAGGCCGCCCGCGTTAATCATGCCGATGTCGACGCTCTTTCCGTCCGGGGTGAGGATCGTTTCGCGCAGCGAGTCAGCCACCAGATCACCCAGCGAGGACTCGATGCCTCGGTTCGATCCAGGGTCCGTCGCCCCCTCGGGCGTCGTGAAGACGCCGCGCCTAAAGGGCTGCGTGTACCCGGTCGCAACGACGCGCTTGCCGGCTTCCTTCGAGTCGGCCTCGGCCTTATCGACAATCGCCTGGGTGTCCGGGTCCGCGCCGCACTGGGCGACCTCGGAAGCCGGGATGAGGATCGAGTCGGCGCTGGTCACCTGACGCGTCGCAGGGTCGATCGTGAGGCGGATCAGGCCCAGGTTGTCCGTGTAGGAACCCGACGCGATACCCGCCAGGCGCGGATTCGCGGACTCGAAGGACTCCACCGAGTTCACGTGGTCGAACTCGTAGGGCACGTGCGTATCCCCGCCCATGAGGCCGTCGACGTCCTTGCCGACCTTCGTGTAGTTGTTCTTCACGTCGTCATCCAGCATGGCGATGACGACGTCGGCCGTGCCGCTCGTCTTCAGCTCGGCGGCCAGGGAGTTAATGCGCGCGATCGGGTCCGTGAAGGTCAGGCCGGCGGTCGTTCCGGGGCTCAGCTTGTAGGGCACGTCCTGTGCGATGGCGCCGATGAAGGCGACCTTCATGCCCGAGGGCGACGTCCACACCTTGTAGTCCCCCAGGTAGGGGGTGCCGTCCCCGTAGGTGCCCATGCCCTCGATGTTGGCGCCCAGGTAGGGGAAGGTCGCCTGCACGAACTCGCTCGGGTTGGATCCGTCGACGCGCTGCTTGAAGACGGCCTGCCCCATGTCCAGCTCGTGGTTGCCGATCGTTGAGGCCAGCGGATCCATCGTGTTGAGGGCCGCGATGGTCGGGTTGTCCTTGAGCGCCCCAGAAATGTAGGGGGACGCGCCGATGTTGTCTCCCAGCAGGGTGAACGAGGAGTTGGGGTTCGTCGCGCGCGCCTTCTTCAGGTAGCAGTTCATCGCGGGAAGCCCAGCCTCGCGCACGACGCCCTTTTTGGCGACCTGCTGGATGTGCCCGTGCACGTCCGTGAGGGTGTAGAGGTCCAAGGTGATCGGCGAGGCCTCGTTCTGTGAGGCTTCATCCTGTGGGGCCGCGAGCGCGGCGGCGGGCAGGGAGGCCAGGGAGAGTGCGGCCGCCGAGGCGAGCGCGAGTCGAGTCCATGGTCTGCGCATGGGTGTGTTCCTTTCATCGGGGCGGCACCGAAGCCGCGTCCTGCGTGGTGAGTGTGGAGTTCGTGGTGTCAGCCGCGGCGGCGAAGACGGCGCGAGACGAGGATGAGCCCACCGCCTAGGGCGGCGAGGAGGATCCCAATGCCGATTGCCGGGCCGGCGTCCGCACCGGTGCGCGCCAGGCCGCTGACCGTGGCAGCGCGCGTGGGTGCCTTACGGGACGAGGCCGTGGCCGCCCTCGAGGGAGCCGGCGCGGGGGATGCGGATGGGTCTGCGGGCGACGGGGCCGCACTGGGGGCGCTGGACGGGTCGGCGCTCGGCGTCGGGGCGGGAGCAGGGGCGTCCCCGCCGAGCAGCGTGAGCCCGATGAGTTCGGGGTTGTGGTCCGAGGAGCGGTAGGGGTTGTCGGCTTCGACGGCCAGGTGGGCGTTCATGCCGGCCCTCGAGTATTCGAAGGCGATGGACTCCTGGGCGTTGACGGCCCAGCTGGTGACGCCCGCTAGGAGCGGCTTCGCGGCCGCGTTGGCAAAGACGTGGTCGAGGGAACCGGAGCGTCCCGCGTAGACGTAGGAGGCCTCGCCCGCGCCGGAGACGCGCTCCCAGCCCGCAGCCTCAAGGGCCTTGATCGGATCCTCCTGCGAATAGGAGTTGAAGTCACCCACGAGCAGGGTCGGCTTGTCCGCGAATCGGGCGGCAAAGGAGGCCAGGGAGGCGGCCTGAGCGACGCGGATCGCGTTCGCATTACCCTGACCGTCCCCGCTGTCAACGTTGCCAGCAGGCGCGCCTTCGGGCACGGATCCCTTCGACTTGAAGTGATTGGCGACAACCACGAAGGTCGCGGGCGCGGCCCTCTCGGCGGTCACACGGGCAAACTCTTGGGCGAGGGGCTGGCGCGCCAGGCCCGTAAAAGCCGGGTCGTCGTGAATGAGCGAGGGACCGACGGGGGCCACGGTCGCGGGCTTGTAGATGAAGGCAACCCGGATGACGTCCTCGGCCTCGGGCACGGACCCGGGAGACGGCACGTACGCCCACGTTCCGGCGCCCGCGTCCTTGTTGAGGGCCTCGACGAGGCGCGCGAGGGACGCGTCGCGATCCGTCCCCACCCCCACGGCGACGGGATTTTCGATCTCCTCGAGGGCGACCACGTCGGCGTCCAGGGCGTTGATCGCGGAGACGATCTTCGCCTCCTGGTTGGCGAAGGCCTCGCGCGAAAACGCGCCGCGCACCTTGCACTTTTTGGCCGTTACGAAGGCACCCGCGCGGTCCGGGTAGCCCTTGCATCCAGCCTCGTCGACGCCCAGGTCGGAGAAGTAGTTGAGGACGTTGAACGTCGCCACGCGGGTGTCGCCGCCGACCGTGGGAGCGCTCGGTCGTTCCCCGGTGATGGTCACAGGAGAGCGGTCCGGGTGCCCGGCGACCATCGAGGTCGGCTGGAAGACGAAGGACCCGTGCCGGGGCTCGAGGATCACGGGCTTAGTGAAGGCCACGTGGTAGCCGACGCGCGCGGGCGAGCCGTTGGCCAGGTAGGCGTAGGCGGCCTCGGTGGCGGTCCCCTTCTGCAGGTTCGTGTCGGTGCCATCGTCGAGGGCGATGGCGCGGGCGGCGTTGGCGGCCTCGTACTCGCGGGCGGCCTGCCCGGGGGCGACCACGTCGGTGGCCGAGCGCAGCGGGCTCTCACCAGGGGTGAGGGTCAGGGTGCCGTACTGGTTCGCCTGGTAGTTGTCGGTGATGGTCCACGTGCCCTGGGGGGCGAGGAGCATGGACTCGAGGGCCTCGGCCTCGTCCGGCGTGGGGACGCGGTTTGCCGGGACGGGCGTCGGCGCCTGGCATCCTTCGACCTCGCTCACGGAGGTCGCGGCCAGCTGGGTGAGGCTCTGGGGGTTGCCCTTCGCGCTCGTCGCGGGGAATTCCCCCACCGTGCCGGTCACGCGCACGCATGTGCCCGGGGCCGGGATCTCGCCCTTGTTGCCCGCGTAGATGAAGAGGCCGTCGGAACGAGTGCGCCCCGGCTCCCACGCGCCGCCCGAGCCGGGGGTCTGGATCGTATAGCCGTCCAGCGTCGCGCCCAGCCCGGACTCGCCGGCCGGGTACGCGGCCGTCACGATGCCGAGAGTCGTCACGGTGGCCCCCACCATCGCGGAATCGTCACCCTCGCCCACGGCCTGGATATCGGGGATCGGAGTATCGACGAGGCCGGGGCTGGCCTCACCCGATTGGCTCATATCCGCCGCCCAAGCGGCAGGCACAAGCCCCATCGCGGACAGCGCGAGCGCGCCGAGTACAGCTAGTGATCGTGTCCCGCACTTCATCGGGATGTCCTCTCAACCTCACCTCACCGTGAGGGGCTGGCGAGCCCCGTGCCGCAGGCGTCTTTACCAACGGCAACACGAGTTATGACAAGTGTAGCCTCACGCACAAACGTGCGGAAGCGATTGAGAATATTCCCGAAAATACAAGGCGCAAGCGGGCGGGCGTGCACCCGTGAGCACACGGCCGCCCTGGCCTCGTCAAACTCAGCCCGCCCCCGCTACGTTCCCCGGCCTCGTCAGGCACGGAGAGCGTGAGTCAGGACGCCGAATATGGGGAAACGACCACCTGGGCGCGCTGGAGGTCCTTGACCTCCGAGTAACCCGTCGAGGCCATGGTCCGCTTGAGGGCTCCCACGAAGTTCAGGGAACCGTCCGCGCGCGTCGAGGGGCCGTAGAGGATCTGCTCAAGCGTGCCCGTCGTGCCCACGTGAACGCGCTGGCCGCGCGGCATGTCCGGGTGGGTCGCCTCGGATCCCCAGTGCCAGCCGCGCCCAGGAGCCTCCTCCGCGCGGGCGATGGCAGCGCCGAGCATAACGGCGTCCGCGCCGCACGCGATCGCGCGCGCCAGGTCGCCGCTGCGGCCGATGCCGCCGTCCGCGATGACGTGCACGTAGCGGCCGCCGGACTCGTCCATGTAGTCGCGCCGGGCCGCGGCCACGTCCGCGATCGCGGTTGCCATGGGCGCGTGCACGCCCAGGGACTGGCGCGTCGAGTGGGCCGCACCCCCGCCAAAACCGACAAGGACGCCCGCCGCGCCCGTGCGCATCAGGTGCAGGGCCGCCGTGTCCGTGCAGACGCCGCCGACGATGACGGGGACATCCAGCTCGTAGATGAAGCGCTTGAGGTTGAGGGGCTCGCGGCGTGAGGACACGTGCTCAGCGGACACCGTCGAGCCGCGAATGATGAACAGATCGACGCCCGCGTCCACGACCGCGCGCCAGTGCTTTTGCACGCGCTGAGGCGAGAGCTTGCCGGCGACGACCACGCCGGCCTCGCGCAGCTGCTTGAGGCGCGCCGTGATGAGCGAGGGCTTGATCGGCTCAGAGTAGACGCGCTGGAGGGTCGCGATCGACTCCTCCTCGCCCAGGTGAGCGATGTGGTCGAGGATCGGCGTGGGATCCTCGTAGCGGGTCCACAGGCCGTCCAGGTCGAGCACGCCGATACCGCCGAGGCGGCCAAAGGCGATCGCGGTCTCCGGACTCATCACCGAGTCCATCGGGGCCGCCATCAGCGGGGTGTCGACGTGGTAGGCGTCGATCTGCCAGCCGACGTTGACATCCTCGGGGTCACGGGTGCGCCGCGAGGGCACGAGGGCGATATCGTCCAGCGTGTAGGCGCGGCGTCCGCGCTTGCCACGACCGATTTCCACTTCGTCGCTCATGACCCGATTCTACTGCCTAATTCCCGCTTCTACCGCCTCCGGGACGCAGATGTGCCCACCCTCTGCCACACTGGAGTCACCGGCAAGGC
>ERZ1674276.217-NODE-217-length-11572-cov-5.551793_pt1 | contig 11572 bp, 9 predicted proteins | sample MGYA00581194_ERZ1674276 | MGnify/ENA primary metagenome ERZ1674276 (study PRJEB41354, sample SAMEA4873337) | human saliva metagenome | biome: human-associated habitat [ENVO:00009003]; feature: mouth environment [ENVO:08000002]; material: saliva material...
CGGGTTCCTCGCCTCGTGGGGGACAACGTCGTCGAGACCCGCTCGGAGTGCCCCGGGCGCAGCCGGATCCTGTGGCGGGAAGGGGCCGGGCGCAGCGACGGCGGCCAAGCGTCACGCACATCAAGGAGCATGTGGCGCTTGGCCGTGTTGGTCAGGCGCACCGTGGCCTCGGTGCTCTGGTCGGCGCGGATCGGCCCCGACACTTCGCGGCTGAGGCGCAGGGACCGCGGGGAGGGCGCTCCGAGTACGTCGAGGAGGCACACGGCGACGACGACGCCAAACCACGCCCACGCGAAGGCGCGCGAGGGGGCGAAGGCCAGGGGGACAAGCCCGAGCAAGACGAGGAGCGCGCTGCGCGCCGAGATAGCCACGGGTGCCTCAGCGAGGAACGGGGGTTGCGGCGAGCACCCCTGTGATGACGTCGACCGCCGTGACCCCTTCGAGGTTGGCCTCCGCGCGCAGGCCCAGGCGGTGCGCGAGCGTGACGGGAGCCATCGTCTTGACGTCGTCGGGGGTGACGAAGCCTCGTCCCTGGAGGAATGCCCATACGCGCGACGTGCGCAGCAGCGCGGTCGCGCCTCGGGGAGAAACGCCCAGGCGGACCGCGGGCGACATGCGAGTTGCTCGGCACAGGTCAACGAGGTACCCCACGACCGCGGGGGACACCTCGACGCGGGAGGCGGCCCGGTGGGCGGCGTGAATGTCGGCGGCCCCCGCCACGGCCTCGATTCCGGCCTCGGACAGCGACATGGGATTGAAACCGGCCTGGTGCCGGGCAATGATGTTGATCTCGGCGTCGCGATCGGGAAGGGGCAGCTCAAGCTTGACCAGGAAGCGGTCGAGCTGTGCCTCGGGCAGGGGATAGGTGCCCTCGTACTCAATGGGGTTCTGCGTGGCGATGACCATGAACGGATCGGGCAGCGGGCGCGTCAGGCCGTCGATGGATACCGTGTGTTCCTCCATGGACTCAAGCAGGGCGGACTGGGTTTTGGGGGGCGTGCGGTTGATTTCGTCGGCGAGCAGCAGGTTGGTGAACACGGGGCCCTCGCGGAAGACGAACTCCGAGCGTCCCGCGTCCCACACCATCGAGCCGGTGATGTCGGCGGGCATGAGGTCCGGAGTGAACTGGATGCGCGCCATGTCGACGTCGAGGGCGCGGGCCAGGGTGCGCACCAGCAGGGTCTTGGCGACGCCGGGAACACCCTCAAGGAGGGCGTGCCCCTGGGCGACGAGCGCGACGATCAATCCCGAGATCGCCGCCTCCTGGCCGACCACAGCCTTGCCGATCTCAGCCTTCAGTGCGAGGAGCGCCTCCTGCGTGCGCATCTCGTCCTGGTCCAGTGAACGCCCTGTCCATCCTTCGCCCGTGGGGGCCGCGAACGAGGCAGGAGAGGCCTGGGGAGCGCCCCCGGCTTGGAGGAAAGCGGGCTGGGGCGCGTAGGAGTTGGGAGGCGCCATCGGCGCCGGGCCGGGCTGGGGGAGGCCTTCGGGTGCCGGGCCGGGCTGGGGGAGGCCTTCGGGCGCCGGGCCGGGCTGGGGGAGGCCTTCGGGCGCCGGGCCGGGAATCGGGTTAGTCATGACGGATCTCCTTCTCGAGAGAGTCGAGGTCGTTGGCGAGGCGGACGAGTTCAGCTTCGGAGGTGGGGGGCGGCCCCCATAGGAGCGCGGTCGAGCGGGAGGCGGGCAAGCCTTGCCGCTCGATTGCGCCGATGAGAGTCTCACGATCGCTCGTGTGCGCAACCCCCAGCGAGGTGGCGATTCGCGAGGCCGCGGCGCTGCGCAACGCTCTGGCGGCATGATCGTAGGCGCGCCGGGAACGCATCAGGCGAGCCTTGCCGATGAGGGTCTCGGATGCGGGAACCTCTACGGGAAGGCGCTCCGGAGTCAACGGTCCCAAGCGCCTGCCCCGTGCCGCGGCTGCCAGGAGGCCCGCGCCAATAACGATGAGGAAAGCGGGCGCGATGTAGGGGGACTGGGCGATGTTCTGATCCACGTCGGTCAGCTTGTCGGACTCCGTGGGCGAGTACCACGCAACCTTTGGGGTCCGTCCGATCGCGTTGATGGCCAGGGCCGCGTTTCCCTCGTCCGTGATGCCACGGTTGCGCAGGCGTACGGAGTCGGGAATGAGCGCGCGGAAGCGTCCCGGCTCAAAGCGTTCGGCGTAGGCGTAGGAGCTGTCGTCGACGGGGAAACAGAGCTCCCACTGCGAGGACGTTCCGGAGACGACATAGTCCGAGGTTGTCAGGGAGTGCGCCTTCTGGGCAGCCTGTGAGGAACAATTGGCGCCGGTGGTGCGGGAGCTCTTCCACGTCCTGGTCGCTCGCAGACCGTCCATGTACGGGGCGAAGGAACCGTACGCCTCCTCCAAGCCGACATAGACGACGTTGGCGCGTGTTTCGAGCGCGGTGGCCACCTCGTTGCTCATGCGGGACGGAAAGATGACGACCAGCGTCGTGTTGTCGTCCACCGATGCGGCCTGGGAAACCGACACCTCGCGAACGGACACCCCGTGGTCGCGCAGGACCTGGGCCAGTGCTCGGGCACCGTCCGCGCCCTTGTTGCGGATCCCCACGGGCGCATCGTCGTATCCCCCTCGGGGAAACAGGGCGATGGCGACGAGGATGATCATCGTAAACGCGACGAGGAGAAGGCCGGGGCGTGCTGCCGACAAGCGCTCCCTGCTCGTCGGAGTGACGACGGCAACCTGTGTGGCTTTCATGACCGCTCCTTCGCCCGGGCGCAGGCTGGCAGTAGCTGACGCGTGAAGGAACGCAATGCCTCGACCTGGTCCCGCGTCATCGAGGAGTGGCCGTAACGCACGGCGTCGAACTCTCGCGCGTGCTGTGCGAGCTCGGCCCCCATATCGGGGACGACTCGGGTCGCCGCGCGGGCAGCCTCATGGGCGGTCAGGCCGGGCGTGGATGAGACCACTTCGTGTTCGTCCAGGCCCAGGACCATGAGGCGATACGCCCACACGTACGCAAGGCTCCAATCCTGTGAGGCAACGGCTTGGTCGAATGCCTCCGTGGCCTCCGGAAGGCTTGCCTCCTCCTCAAACACCGTGCGCGAGGCCTTCCTCGCGAGGCGAATCGGGTTGAGAATGAGAGCGATGATGACTCCCGCGATTGCGATGATTGCGATGATCATCAGAATCAGCGAGATAGGCGGGGCGCCCTGCCCCTTCCAGCTCAAAGCCTCCGTGAACCAGCGAATGATCGCTTCGACGAAGCGCACGACGGGGCTGGGAGCCTCCGAGTACTCGACGCGGGAGAGCTCTTTGAGCAGCCAGTCGCGCGCCTCTTCCTCGTCAGGGGTGAGCGGGGCTTCGCAGGTAAGCACGGCGATCACTGTCGGTTACTTGCCTGGGCCAATACGCTCGCGAAGTTCTCCTTACGGATCCGCAGGTCGGCGTAGATGAGCGTCTCGTAGGTGGAGGTGATGGGGGTGGCCATGCCGGCGGCGAGGATCGTCAGCGCCGAGGAGATCGCGAGGACGAGCGGCGAGGATCCCACGCCTCCGCCCGTGGTGGTAAAGGCCAGGACCACGGTGATAGCACCGATGACCAAGCCGATGAGGCCGCCTATCGCGCCCGTCACCATCGAGATGAGGAGCATTCGTCCGAGCGTGGACCAGAAGGCTCCGTCGGTCAGAGCCCACGAACGCTTCAGAGACGTCACGGGACCCGCCTCCTCGAGAACGGCGCAGATCGGCGCGAACTGGAGTTTGATGTTCAGGAACACGATGAGGGCGAACACCGGCAGGAACAGGAGGGCCATTCCGCCCAACGCGGGGGCGAGGGAATCGGAGGCCGACAGCGAGTAGATGATCCCGATTGTCGCAATCAACCACAGCAGGATCGGCGCGGTCACGATCAAGCCGGTCAGGAAGAGCGTCCCGAGCAGGGAGCCGAGCCGAGGCATCGTCATCGACCACGCCTGTCCGACCGTGAGCTTGTTTCCGATCATCAGCTGCGAGACGGCCGCGGCCAGGACCCCCACGAGGATCGTCGTGCCCACGAATGTGGCCAGCATGCGCACGCCACTGCCCCCGAGCATCGTCAGGAGCTGCAGGGCTTCGGCTCCGCTCCTGCTGGTTGCTGCCTGGGGATCGGAGAAGCCGGTCGTTGACTGAAGACCGAGGAAGGGCAGGTACGTCGTGACGGCACTAATCAGCGAGACGATGCTCATCACCGCGAAGGTAAAGCCGAAGAGCACGGTCGGGTTTGTGCGCAGCGCCTGGAAGGAGCCGCTCAAAAGGTCGGCGAGGCCGAGAGGACGCAGCGGGATAATGCCGGGTTTGGCAGCCCAACCCCACTGGTTGGTAGCGCTATAGCCCGAGGCGCCGGGCTGCGCACCATATCCGGGCTGACCGCCGTAACCGGGCTGGGCACCGTAACCGGGCTGACCGCCGTAACCGGGCTGGGCGCCATATCCTGGCTGAGCGCCCCCGGGAGCCCCCTGTGCTCCGGGTCCGCTCGCTCCGCCCGCCTGAGGAGTCCACCCCTGGTAGGGGTTGGATGGGTCGGGAGAAGTCCACGGGGAACTCATTGATGCCTCCGATAGGTGATATTGCTACTGCGTTAATCCTGCCATACGAGGCCAGCGCGCGAAACTTCGTTCCGGTGAGGAAAATCGCCGCGACCGCGCGAGTCGCCTGCGTCCGTGACGAATTCGTGACACTATCGTGACATGAGTTCGCGCATTCTCGTCGTCGACGATGACCTCGCCCTGGCTGAGATGATCGGCATCGTCCTCCAGAACGAGGGGTTTCGAGTCGTCTTCTGCGGCGACGGTTCCCAGGCGTTGGCTCAGTTTCAGGAGCACCATCCCGACCTGGTCCTGTTGGACGTCATGCTTCCCGGAATGGACGGCTTCGACGTGTGCCGGGCCATCCGGCACGTCTCGGATGTGCCGATCGTTATGTTGACCGCTCGTTCCGATACCTCCGACGTCGTCACCGGCCTTGAGGCGGGAGCCGATGACTACGTCCCCAAGCCCTTCAAACCCAAGGAACTGGTGGCCCGCGTCCGTGCGCGGCTGCGCGGCAGAGACGACAACCAGGCCGACGAGGGCATCACCCTGCAGGACCTGTCGATCGATGTCGCAGGGCACGTCGTCCAGCGTGACGGCCACGTCATCGCGCTCACCCCCCTGGAGTTCGATCTCCTCGCCACCCTCGCGCGCGCGCCGTGGAAGGTCTTTTCCCGCGAGGAGCTTCTCGAGCAGGTGTGGGGCTACCGGCACGCCGCCGACACGAGGCTCGTCAACGTTCACGTCCAGCGCCTGCGCTCGAAGATCGAACGTGACCCCGAAAAGCCCGAGCTGGTCGTGACCGTTCGCGGGGTTGGGTACCGTGCCGGCGCCGGAGCGTAGCCGCTCTGTGTGGCGCCTCGCGCGCACGGTGACCGAGTCGCGGGTGTGGAGGCTGCTCTCCTCCTCGCACCTCGCCCATCGCGTGCGCCATTCTCTCTCCGCCAGGCTGGCCCTGGCGATCACCCTCGCCGCGCTCGCCATTCTCCTCATCTTCGGTGTCATCGTCGCCTCCCAGCTGCGCTCCTCGATGTTCGACACGCGCAAGGACGCGATCCTCGCGGACGCCTCCCTGCGTTTCTCCTCCGCGCAGTCTGCCTTCTCCTCCTCGACCGCCACCTCCCCGGACCAGGTCCAGGAGTCCGCGCGCAGCGCGCTGGCGTCGATCAAAGCCTCGGCCGCGGGAGCCGGAGCGACCAACGTCGCCCTCCTGCGCTCGGATGGATCCGCGGCCTCGCTGCGCATCAACCAGATCGAGGACGAGCAGATGCGCGCCCTCGTGTCCCCGCAGATGCGGGCCGCCGTGGCGGGGGGAGACGCCCAGTGGCAGTCGGTTGCCATCCGCTCCGCCTCCGGCAAGCAAGACCCGGGGATCCTGGTGGGAACGCAGGTGCAGCTGCCCCGCGCGGGAACACACGAGCTCTACATCCTCTACTCGCTCTCCGCCGACCAGGCCCAGGTCGATGTCGTCCTGCGGGTCCTGGCCTTCTCTGCGCTTCCGATTGTCGTCGCCCTGCCCATCGGCGTGTTCGCGCTCCTCCACAGGCTTCTCCTCCCCGTGCGCCTGACCGCGCAGGCGGCGACGAAAGCCTCGGAAGGAGACCTCGATGTGCGCGTGGAGGTTCGCGGCGACGACGAGATGGCGGGCCTGGGCAGAGCCTTCAACGCCATGACCTCATCCCTTCAGGACACGATCGCCAGGTACGACGAACTCGCCAAGCTGCAGCAGAGATTCGTCTCCGACGTCTCCCACGAGCTGCGCACGCCCCTGACGACGATCCGCATGGCCGAGGATGTCGTGTGGGACAACCGCGATGACCTGCCGGCCCACGCGCGTCGTTCAGCCGAACTCCTCCACGACCAAACCGAGCGCATGGAGCAGATGCTCGCTGACCTGCTGGAGATCTCTCGCTACGATGCCGCCAGCGCCCTGCTGGACGCGGAAGAACGAGATCTTCGGCCCATCGTCGCGCGCGTCGTCGCGGGCTGCGCCGACCTCGCCCGCCGTCAGGGCGTGAGAGTGGAGACCTTGGCGCCCACCCGCGCCTCTGCCGAGATTGACGAGCGCCGCATCGAGCGAGTCATTCGAAACCTCGTCGTCAACGCCATCGAGCACGCCGACGGCTCAACGGTGACGATCACCGTGGCGGCAAGCGCCACCGACGTCGCCTGTCGCGTGCGCGACCGCGGCGTGGGGATGACCCCGCAGGTTGTCGCACACGTCTTCGACCGCTTCTACCGGGCCGACACTGCCAGGGCGCGAACCACCGGCGGAACGGGCCTCGGTCTCGCGATCGCCACCGAGGACGTCGAGATACACGGCGGACGCCTCCAGGCGTGGGGAGAACCGGGACGCGGGGCCTCCTTCCTGATGACTCTTCCCAGGCACGCCGGAGACGAGATCGCCAGCCGACCCCTTGCCCTGTGGGAGGAAGAATGAGAAGAACACCCGCCCTCCTTCTTGCCGTGTGCCTGGTGCTCGCGGGCTGCGCGTCGCTTCCCACCTCCTCAGCCCCCGCGCCCTTCGATGTGCCCGCCCGCGATGGTGCTGGCGTCCAATTCTCCGCAGAAGGACCGGCTGACGGCTCCGATGCCGAGACCCTCGTCGGTGATTTTCTCCTGGCGTGCGCGGCCGGCCCCCAGGACGATTACGCCACGGCCAGGCTCTTTCTCACCTCCGCCTCGGCGCGTGCGTGGCAGCCCGACACAGAGATCCTCGTCTACGACACGGATACCGCCCCTGCTATCAGCGTGGGAGCGGAGGCCAACTCCTCGGTTGACGTGACCGTGTCCGTCCTGGGGGTGGCGAGCATCGACGCCTCGGGGGTTCTCACGCGGGTCGAAGTAGGAGCCGTGTCCCGTTCCTTCTCCCTCGTTCGAGAAAACGGCCAGTGGCGCATCAACGCCCCCGACAACCTCGTCCTCATGAGCAGGGCGGCCTTCACGGCCCTCTATTCGCTCGTCAACCTCTACTTCCCGACCACCGAGGGCACCGACCTGGTGGCGGACCCGCGCTGGTTTCCCTCGCGGCGCCTGGCATCGCACCTGTTGGCGGGCCTGGTGGCCGGACCCCGGCAGTCGCTCACCGCGGTTGCCTCCAATGCGATACCCGCCGGGACGACCCTGCCATCCCACGGGGTTGAGGTCGCCGACGGCGTGGCTCGCGTTGAGCTGAACGCCGTCATGCCCGCGAGCGAGGGTGCGAAGGCTCGCCTGTCGTGGGAGCTGACGCGCACGCTGACTCAGGCGGGGGATGTCTCTCAGGTCGGTGTGACGCTCTCGGGGGAAACCCTCGAGGCGCACGGGGTCCCGCCCGCACCCCCCTACTCCCTCGACACGCTCGTTGGCGCGGGTCCGCAGGGCGTGGGAATCGTCTCGGATTCGGGGGTCAGGAGCCTGAGTGGTGCAACGGATGCAACGAATCCGACGGCCTCGCCCGTGGACTCCACGCTCGTCGCGTGGAGCGGTACGGACGGCGTCTACGCCCAGCGCGGTGACAACACCGTCGCCTTCCTGCCCGGGCAGGCCCCACTCGGCCCCTCCGTCGACCGCTACGGGTGGGTGTGGGGCCCGGCCTCGGCATCCTCGGTGAGCGTCGGCGGAGACTCCGAGGGCGCTTTCGGCGTCGGCGTCGAAGCGGAGAGCGCGGGAGACATACACGCGGTGCGGATCTCGCCGGACGGCGTACGCGCCCTGATCATCCGTGGAAGTGACGCCAGCGCGTGGGTGGGGGTCGTTGAACGAGGAGCAGGCGGGCGCCCCCAGGCGGTGCATTCCCTCGAGAGGATCACCGTTGAGCGCGCAGCGGTCATCGACGCCTCATGGACGACGTCGACGGGGGTGGCGCTGGTGCTGCGCGAGTCCGGGAGCGAGGAGGATCACCTGGTGACGATGCCGCTGGGAGGGCTTCCCTCCTCCGTGTCCCTGCCGATTCGCGTCTCCTCCATGAGCGCGGGATCGTCCTCCGCCTCCGTCGTCATCACGGGAGTGGATTCGGGGGGTGAGCGCCAGGTCCTGGTCCGGTCAGGCGCCCTGTGGCAGAGCGCCCCGCAGGGCCTGACATCCGCCCGGTTCGCGGGGTGACGCATGCGTGCCCCGCGTGCTGCCCGCGACCTCGTTCGGGAACTCGTGGGCGCGCTCCTGCCCGTGCAATGCGCCGGGTGTCTCGCGTGGGATCAGGTGCTGTGCCCGTCGTGCCGCGCGCTTGCGCGTCGCCCCCCGATGAACGCCGACGTCGAGGGGCACCGTGGCCCCCTCCCCGGGGTGTTCCTCGGCGACTACGGTGGGGCGCTGCGGCGGATCGTTCTGAGCGCGAAGCACTCAGCGAGAACGGACCTGGGGGAGTTCCTGGACGATGCGGGAGAAAACCTGGGGGTGCGCGCGTGCGAGGTGCTGGGCATCGGCAAGGCAAGCGAGCGGGACGCCGCGCGTGAGTCGCGGCCGTCGGGCCGCGATCCCCGCACCGAGGTGTGGGTCGTGCCCGCACCCTCGTCGTGGAAGCGCCGCATGCGCGGTCGACAGGTTGCCCTGCCGATCGCCACCGCCGTCGCTCGCGGTATCGCGTCGAGTGCGCGTCCGGGCACACGCGTCGCGGTCGTCGATGCCGTTCGTCTGCGCCTCGGGGCGGGCTCTCAGTCTGGGAAGGCCGGGGCGCAGCGCGTCGTGGGGCGTTTGGGCGCGATGAGGGCCCTCGCGGTTCCGCGCGCATCCATTCGCGTGGTCGCCGTCGACGACGTGGTGACCACGGGGGCCACGATCCGTGAGATGGAGCGAGTCCTAGGCACACTTGACGTCGTCGCCGCCCTGTGTCGCGCGGGTGCTCCTCATGACGCAGGTCACGGCATGAGGTATAGTGTCGGTACAGACTTTCGATAGCGTGGGCTGCGCGGACGCTGTTCACGCCATGTGCGGGAGGTGATAGCTCAGACCACGGTTCGGGCAGTGAGCACCGAACAATCCCCACCTGCGGGCAACGATGCCCGCCGCACACCATGGAGGAAACACATGGACATCACCGTCGTCGCACGTAATGCCGAGATTCACCCGAATTTCCGGGCATACGTGGAGGAGAAGGTTTCGAAGATCACTCAGTTCTACCCCCGCGCCCAGCGCGTGGATGTCGAGCTGACTCACGAACGCAACCCTCGCCAGGCCGACACCGCCGAGCGCATCGAGCTGACCGTTTTCGGCAAAGGTCCGATCATTCGCGCCGAAGCGAAGTCCGCGGACCGCTACGCCGCGGTCGACATCGCCGCCGGCAAGCTCTACGAGCGCCTGCGTCGCCTACGTGACCGCGTGAAGGACCACCGGCGCCGCTACCCGCGTGACCTGGCCGAAACCGAGATCCTTGATGCAGCGCCGACCGCCGTCCCGGAGGCCGCACCCGAACCCGAGGCTCCCAAGCCGCTGCGCAGCGCGGAGGACCTCAAAGTCGGCGAGGCGCGTGAGGAGCAGTGGGGCGACACCCCGATCATCGTCCGCCAGAAGGTACACGAGGCCCCGCCGATGAGCGTGGACGAGGCCCTCGACCAGATGATGATGGTCGGCCACCCCTTCTTCCTCTTCGTCGATAGGGACACGAATCAGCCCTGCGTCGTCTACCACCGCCACGGGTGGACGTATGGCGTGCTTCGTTTGAACACGACGATCTGACGGTTCATGAGTGCGCGCGGCGCCCCGGGCGGCAGGCCCGGGGCGCCGCGCGTGCGCTCTGAGCGTTAAATGCGTCCATGTTTGCGCGGGCGTTTTCACTTTGGGCGGTTAGTTCGTAAACTGATGGGTGGATTTGACTGTCCGCTCACAAGGGGGCGGGCGCACGACGTCAGGAGCTTTTCGTGTCGATTATTGACAAGATCCTTCGCGCGGGCGAAGGCCGGATGCTGCGCAAGCTGGATCGGCTGGCCTCGCAGGTGGACGCCATGCAGGAGGACTTCGAGGCGCTGACGGACGAGGAGTTGCAGGCCAAAACACAGGAGTTCAAGGATCGCCTGGAGGAGGGGGAGACCCTGGACGACCTCCTGGTCGAGGCCTTCGCGACCGTGCGCGAGGCGTCGTGGCGCATTCTGCGCATGCGCCCCTTCCACGTCCAGGTGATGGGCGGCATCGCCCTGCATCAGGGCAAGATCGCGGAGATGAAGACCGGCGAGGGGAAGACGCTGGTGGCCACGATGCCCTCCTACCTGCGTGCGCTCACCGGCAAGGGCGTCCACGTGGTGACGGTGAACGACTACCTGGCCAAGTACCAGTCCGACCTGATGAGTCGCGTCTACAACTTCCTTGGCCTGACCTGCGGGTGTGTCCTCGTGGGGCAGACCCCGGCGCAGCGCCGCGAGATGTACGCGTGCGACATCACCTACGGCACCAACAACGAGTTTGGCTTCGACTACCTGCGCGACAACATGGCTCAGGTCCCCGAGGACATGGTGCAGCGCGGCCACGCCTTCGTGATCGTCGATGAGGTCGACTCCATCCTCATCGACGAGGCCCGTACCCCCCTCATTATTTCCGGCCCCGCGGACGGGGACCTGAACCGCTGGTACGTCGAGTTTGCCCGCATCGCGCGCCTGCTCACGCGCGACGAGGACTACGAGGTCGACGAGAAGAAGAAGACCGTCGGCATCTTGGAGCCGGGCATCGACAAGGTCGAGGACCAGCTGGGCGTGGAAAACCTGTACGAGGCGGCGAACACCCCGCTGATCGGCTTCCTCAACAACGCGATCCGCGCCAAGGAGCTCTTCTTCAAGGACCGCGACTACATCGTGGACGGCGGCGAGGTCCTCATCGTCGATGAGCACACGGGGCGTGTCCTGCCGGGCCGACGCTACAACGACGGCATGCACCAGGCGATCGAAGCGAAGGAAGGCGTCGAGATCAAGGCGGAGAACCAGACCCTGGCCACGATTACGCTGCAGAACTACTTCCGTCTGTACCCGGAGGGGTCCCGTGCGGGCATGACGGGCACCGCCGAGACCGAGGCGGCCGAATTCGCCTCGACCTACAAGATCGACGTCATCCCGATCCCCACGAACAAGCCGATGATCCGC
>ERZ1674276.219-NODE-219-length-11537-cov-12.808134_pt1 | contig 11537 bp, 7 predicted proteins | sample MGYA00581194_ERZ1674276 | MGnify/ENA primary metagenome ERZ1674276 (study PRJEB41354, sample SAMEA4873337) | human saliva metagenome | biome: human-associated habitat [ENVO:00009003]; feature: mouth environment [ENVO:08000002]; material: saliva material...
AATGGTACTGCAACCGACAGGTTGTGGGAGAGTAGGACACCGCCACAACACACCTACCGAAGCGGCCGGAGACATGAAGTCTCCGGCCGCTTCTTCGTCGCCCACCTTCCGACACACCCCTCGTCCGTCGCGATTTCCCCGCGCCTGGGACTGGCGGTCAGTACACGTGTCATGTGTCCACCACATGAAACATCGCACGTCACGGACCAACGTCGCCCGCATATCGCTGTATCGCGTGCGATGCTATACCCATGGTCACTTCTTCACATCCGCACGGGCCTCACCACCACGGTGGCAAAGATGAGGTTCTTGCTCAACGCATGGCGGCGCACGATCGCCTTGCCCATCAATCCCAGGTCGTTCTCCGACTCGGCCAGATGCTTCTCTCGTTTGGTGCGAGCGCGTACCGCGTGAAAAAGTCGATGGCAGACCTCGCGCGCGCTGTCGGAATTTCTGAGCACCGAGCACAGGTCACCTACACGGAGATCATCGCCACCGCCTACGCGAACGGTACATTCCGCACGGAGCTCGCTGAGCAGCGCCTCATGGGCGTGAACGCAGACAAGATCGACCGCATCAACAACTACGTGGCCTCTCTGCACGGCAAGTCCGTGCGTGTCGAGGACGTATCGGATGAACTCGACAAGATCGCGAAGGTCCCCGGCCTCTACGACTGGTTCTCCAACGCGCTCGCCTCCGGTCTCGCCTGTGCGGCCTTCGCATTCCTGAACGGTGGGGGATGGGTCGAATGCTCTGCCGTCGCCGTCGCCTCGTTCTTCGGGCAGGCACTGCGCCGCCAGATGCTGATCCGCCACATGAACCACTTCGGCGTGTGGATGGCCTGTGGCGCTCTCGCAGCAATGATCTACATACTTCTCGTTGCTCCCGCACAGCATTTCCTCGGCATCGAGTCGACACATCAGGCTGGCTTCATTTCCGCGCTGCTCTTCCTGGTCCCCGGCTTCCCGCTGGTGACGGGCCTGATTGATTTGGTGCGGCAAGACTTCCAAGGCGGCGTCGGCCGCCTCGTCTACGTCACGATGCTCGTCATGTCGGCCGGCGTGGCTGTCTGGGCAATCTCGGCTGTTTTTGGGTGGTCGGTGACGCCCGAGTACGGTGTATCGCTCGTTCCCTGGCTGCACTATCTCCTGCGCTTCCTCACGAGCTTCGTTGCCGCGTACGGGTTCGCAATGCTCTTCAACTCGCCGCAACGCGTGTGTGCGACGGCCGCCGTTATCGGTGCCGTGATCAACACCGCTCGTATCGCTCTGCACCTGGAACTCGGAGTTCCCGCTCCGGCTGCCGTTGGCCTCGCCGCGCTCGCAGCTGGCCTTCTCGCCGTCTTCGTGGCCCGCAGGACGCGCTTCTCGCGCGTGACCCTGTCCGTCCCCGCTGTCGTCATCATGATCCCGGGCGTGCCGCTGTACCGTGCGCTCACCTACCTGAACAACCAGCAGATCGACGATGCCCTCACAGCTCTCTTCACAGTCATGTTCACGATCGTGGCGATCGGCATGGGCCTGGCGCTCTCCCGTATGCTGACGGACAAGAACTGGCTCGTCGAAAAGGAAGAACGAGTCCCGAACCTGTGGGAGTATGAGGAGGAGAACGCATGAGAGTCGAGATAGAGCTGGCGGTGGTGCCGCCGCGCGTGTGGGCTGAGTACGAGATCAATCGCGAGGAGATCCGCGCAGTCGGTCGCAACATCGCGATTGTCTTCGGGGGCGTCATCGTCGCCCGAGTACTCCGGGCGCTGCTCGTGCGCTAGGAACCAGTGACGCTTTCGAGGCCGTGGCCGGGCAACCGGTCGCGGCCTCGTTGTATGTTCCTGCCACCGGTCTACCGTCGGCGGGCGAGCTGCGGCCCCGGCCCGGCTGCTTTGTGTGCCCGTGGGCGGCGGCCCGCCCGCGAGCCGTCCGCGCCGCAAGCCCAAAGGCTCGGCGCGTCGTCTCGAAGCCCGGCCAGGCCCCGCCACCGCCCACGGGTATCGCAGCCAGGCCCCTCAGCCCCATCCGCAGACGGGCACCGCAGCCAGGACAGGCAGGCCGTGCGTCAGCCTCCAAACACTCGGGGCTGCGGTTGACGGCTACCGGGACTCGCAGCGCCTCTGATACGTGCACAGGGGAGGCTAGTTCCCCTACGCTCCCAGGAGAGGGCATGACAGCATACAGATGGGGCCGGCCCGAAAGGACCGGCCCCATTGTTGTCGCAGGATCGAACCCGCGGGAGAGGTTGCCGCTACATGCCGCCCAGGATCTGTGCGACGACGATCTTTCCAACCATCGCGACCGGGTAGACGAGTGCGTAGCCGAGCGCCACGCGAGGATCGGCGTTGGTGCGGCCGTTCGCGAAGGCGAGGACGGCGGGCTGCGTCTGAGCGCCACCGAGCAGGCCGGCGAGCTTCGTGCCGCCCATCTTGAACACCCAACGCATCGTGCAGTACAGGCCGACCGCCATAATCGACGTCATGATAAAGCCGAGGGCGAAGATACGGATCCAGTCGCCCGACGTGAAGGCCTCGAGGATCTGGCCTCCCGCCTTGGCACCCGCCTGTGCGAGGAAGATGAGCAGGCCGAGCTCGGCCATCACCTGGCATGTCGTAAAGGGAAGAGCCGTTGCGATGGGGCCGATGCGGCCGACGCGGCCGAAGATGAGACCCACGATGAGCGTGCCGGCGGCGGAACCGATCGAGAAGTACTCGCCGGAGGGGGTCAGGATCGGCAGCTCGCCGATCGCGATGCCCAGCGCCATGCCGATGCCCAGGGCGATCGGGTTGAGGTCCGTGAGGCCTCGGGACGAGTCGCCGAAGAACTTCGTAATCTCAGCCATCTTGGACGTGGGGGCGACGACGCGCACGCGGTCACCCTGCTGGAGGACGAGGCCCGGCTCGGCGACCATGTCGACGTCGCCGCGGCGCACGCGCGAGATAGTCGCGGAGAACTCCTTGGCGAGGCCGAGCGAGGCGACCGTGCGGCCCGAGACCTTCGGGTTGGAGATCGTCATGCGGCGGAAGTCCAGGTAGGAGCGGTCCTGCATGAGGGAGTGAGAGGACGCGTGGCCGAGCTCCGTTGCCGCACGAGCGACGAGCTCGCGGGGACCGACGACAGTCACGAGGTCACCAGGATCCAGGGTGTCGGACATCTGGGGACGGGTAATCGGGCCGGTCTCGCCGCGGCGCAGACGGGAGAAGGAGACCTTCTCGCCGAGCTTCTCGTAGATGTCACCGACGAAGGGGTGGTCGTCGCGCTCGACGCGGATCGTGCGGTTCGACAGGGGAGAGGGGGCGTCCTTATCGTTGCGGCCGTAGTGCAGTGCGGCCATCGAAGCGGCAAGCATGCCGATGACGCCGAAGAGGTAGGCGATCGAGTAGCCGACCGTCGCACGTGCAGGATCGCCGGAGGCCTCGCCGGCAGCGGCCAGAGCGGGTGTGTTCGTCACCGAGCCCGCAAAGGTACCGGCGATGAGCGGAACGTCCATACCCATAGCCTTACCGAGGTAGAGGCCGACGGTGGCGGTGATGCCGTAGAGGGCAACCATCGACAGAATCGGGCCGACGGCGGTCTTCAGGTTGTGGAAGAACGACGCACCCGAGTTGATGCCGATCGCGAACGTGAAGAGCGTCAGGCCGAGAGTGCCCAGCTGAGGGGTGACTCGCAGCTCGATGTCGTAGGACTGCGCCCACGCAGCCAACGCGATGGCAAAGAACAGAACGGCGGCGGCGCCGAGACTAATGCCCCTGATTTTCACATGGCCGAAAGCCATGCCTATACCGATGAGAAGGAAGAGGAACAGAACTGGCTGTTCGCTCAGAATCTCGAACACCTGATGCACGATGAAGTCTCCGTGTTGTGGATTGTGATATGAGGTATGAGTCTATTTAACCAGTAAAGCGTGCTGTGTATCTCAGTCCTATGGCCTAGATGGCGATGAGAGCCGGAAGTTCCGCACAATGAGATGAGGAAGAGAGCAGCGCTCGGGAGAGATACGGTAAAGGTATGCTCAACGTTCGCGGAATTGGAATCCTCGCTCTGGTCATCGTACCCGGGCGTGCGATGCCTGCCGTGTAACGTGAGGATGGATCGCACGCCGAATTCCCCGCATCCGCGCGACTGCCGGATCTGACGGGGTTTTTTCTTTGAGACGGTCCCAACGATTGAGAGGACGAATGGTGAGCGACACCGCCAACACCACCCGCATGACCGGAGCCGAGGCTATCGTGGCCAGCCTCGAGGCCCTGGGCGTTACCGACGTGTTCGGTATGCCCGGTGGCGCAATTCTGCCGACCTACGACCCGCTGCTGGCGTCGACGTCCATCCGCCACATTCTTGTCCGTCACGAGCAGGGCGCGGGCCACGCTGCCGAAGGCTACGCTCTGGCCACCGGTAAGGTCGGCTGCGCGATCGTGACGTCCGGCCCCGGTGCCACCAACGTGCTGACGGCCCTGGGCGACGCCTGCATGGACTCGGTCCCGATCGTCGTGATCTCGGGACAGGTCGGCGCATCCCTGATCGGCAGCGACGCCTTCCAGGAAGCCGACATCGTGGGCGCGTCGATGCCCATCACCAAGCACTCCTTCCTCGTCACGGATCCCGCGGAGATCCCCGCGCGCCTGGCCGAGGCCTTCCACCTCGCGGGCACCGGCCGCCCCGGTCCGGTCCTCGTGGACATCACCAAGTCCGCGCAGGTCGCGGAGATGGACTTCTCCTGGCCTCCCGCCATCGACCTGCCCGGCTACCGCGTCGCGGACAAGCCGAACATGAAGCAGGTGCGCGCGGCTGCACGCGCGATCGCCGACGCCCAGGCCCCCGTGCTCTACGTGGGCGGCGGCATCGTGCGCTCCGGCTCCACCGACGCCCTCGCCGACCTCGTCGACGTCACGAACGCCCCCGTCGTCACCACGCTGACCGCCCGCGGAGCGTTCCCCGACTCTGATCGCCACAACCTCGGCATGCCCGGCATGCACGGCACCGTGGCGGCCGTCGGCGCCCTCCAGCGCGCCGACCTGATCGTGGCCCTCGGCGCCCGCTTCGACGACCGCGTGACGGGCCGCCTCGACTCCTTCGCGCCCCGCGCCACCGTCGTGCACATTGACATCGACGCCGCGGAGATCTCCAAGAACCGCCACGCCGACATCCCGATCGTCGCCGACCTGGCGACTGCCCTGCCGATCCTCACCGAGGAAATCGCCCACGCCTCGTCGGACAACAAGGCGGACATCTCCGGATGGTGGCGCTACCTCGACCGCCTGCGTACCAAGTACCCGATCGGATGGGCCGAGCCCGAAGACGGTATGATGGCACCCCAGGAAGTCATCAAGAAGCTCTCCGACAAGGTCGGCCCCGAGGCGATCTACGTGACGGGCGTGGGCCAGCACCAGATGTGGTCCGCCCAGTTCATCACGCTGGACAACCCGCGCAGCTTCATCTCCTCGTCCGGCTCCGGCACCATGGGCTACTGCATTCCCGCAGCTATGGGCGCCCAGGTCGCGGCCCCCGACAAGGTCGTGTGGGCGATTGACGGCGACGGTTCCTTCCAGATGACCAACCAGGAACTGGCCACCTGCACGATCAACAACATCCCGATCAAGGTTGCCCTCATCAACAACTCGGTGCTGGGCATGGTCCGCCAGTGGCAGTCCCTGTTCTTCGGCAAGCGCTACTCGAACACGACGCTCAACCCCGTCGAGGGCGAGCAGATCCCCAACTTCGAGATGCTCGCCCAGGCCTACGGCATGGCGGCGCGCACCGTGCGCTCCATCGACGAGGTCGACGAGGCCATCGAATGGGCCATGTCGATCAATGATCGCCCCGTGCTCATTGACTTCCGCGTCTCCAAAGACTCGATGGTCTGGCCGATGGTCGCCGCGGGCGTGTCCAACGATGAGATTCGTTACGCCAAGGGCATGGCGCCCGACTGGGAGGTGGAAGACTGATGACGAATCGTCACACTCTGGCCGTGTTGGTCGAAAACAAGCCCGGCGTGCTCACTCGCGTCGCCGAGCTTTTCGCCCGCCGTGCCTTTAATATCAAGTCGCTGACCGTGGGAGAGACCGAACACCCGGAGATCTCCCGCATGACCATCATCGTGGACGCAGACTCCGCGCCCATTGAGCAGGTGGTTAAGCAGCTCAACAAGCTCATCAACGTCCTCAAGGTCGTTGAGCTTGAACCCGAAGACTCCGTCGAACGGCGTCTGCTCATGATGAAGGTCCAGGCTGACGAGACCCGTCGCACCTCGGTCCTGCAGATCGTGGACCTGTTCCGCGCACACGTCGTCGACGTGCAACCCGAGTCGGTCGTTATCGAATCGATCGGCTCCCTATCCAAGCTGGAGGCGCTGCTGCGGGCCCTGGAGCCCTACGGTGTCACCGAACTCGTCCAGTCGGGCGCCGTGGCTATTGGCCGCGGGTCGCGCTCGATCACGGATCAACTGAAGGAGAAATGAAAATGGCAGAGATCATCTACGACGACGGCGCAGACCTGTCGCTGATCCAGTCCAAGAAGGTTGCCATCATTGGTTACGGTTCGCAGGGTCACGCGCACGCGCTGAACCTGAAGGATTCCGGAGTTGACGTGGTCGTCGGCCTGCGCCCCGGTTCCTCCTCGTGGGCCAAGGCTGAGGCTGCCGGCCTTGAGGTCAAGGACGTGGCCGAGGCCGTCGCCGAGGGCGACGTCGTCTCCGTGCTGCTGCCCGACCAGGTCCAGCGCTACGTCTATGCCGAGCAGATTGCCCCCAACCTGAAGGAAGGCGCCGCCCTCCTCTTCGCGCACGGCTTCAACATCCGCTACGGCTACATCGAGGTCCCCGAGGGCCACGACGTCGTCATGGTCGCCCCCAAGGGCCCCGGCCACAAGGTCCGCGAGACCTACACCCAGGGCAAGGGCACCCCGGACGTCGTCGCCGTTGAGGTGGACGCATCCGGCCAGGCCTGGGACCTCGTCCTGTCCTACGCGAAGGCCATCGGCGGCACCCGCGCCGGCGTCATCAAGACGACCTTCACCGAAGAGACCGAGACCGACCTGTTCGGCGAGCAGGCTGTCCTGTGCGGCGGCGTCTCCCACCTGATCCAGGCCGGCTTCGAGACCCTGGTCGAGGCTGGCTACCAGCCCGAGATCGCCTACTTCGAGGTCTGCCACGAGATGAAGCAGATCGTCGACCTCATCAACGAGGGCGGCATCACCAAGCAGCGCTGGTCCTGCTCCGACACCGCTGAGTACGGCGACTACGTCTCCGGCCCGCGCGTCATCAACGAGTCCTCCAAGGAGGCCATGAAGGCTGTTCTGGCCGACATCCAGGACGGCACCTTCGCCCGCAAGTTCATCGCCGATCAGGATAACGGCGCCCTCGAGTTCAAGGCGCTGCGCGCCGAGGAAGAGGCCCACCCGATCGAGAAGACCGGCCAGAAGCTGCGCAAGGCCTTCGGCTGGACCGACTCCGACGAGGACTACACCGAGGGCAGCGCCGCGCGCTGATCTCAGCTCCGTTTCGGATAGCGTCAAGCCCCGGCCTCGTTCCTCTTATGGACGAGGCCGGGGCTGGTCTATGCGTTCGTCTGCCGCTAGCCAGAGGCGGCGCTCGGGTTTGGCCTCTGTGGATGCGCCAAGACGGACCGAGGGCCTCTCAGTGCTGACGGCAATGCGTGCGCCGCTTGTCGTGAGCTCAAGCGAGGCAACAATGTGGAGCTTGTAGCGTCGTGGTGTCGTGCTCGCGATCGCGCGCGGTCCCATCGTTGTCCCAAGCCAGTCTTCTCTTCGCGCTGGAAACGTGTGTCGGGTGTACGTTCGAGCTCTGTCACTCGGTCAAGAGAGATCGGGTTTGACCGATTGGGAGCTGGCTTGTTGGCGGGAAGAGCGCCGCTATCATGCCTTAGGCACAGAGTGTGACACCTGAAGCTGTCCGTGTGCGTTGGGATGGTGCTATTGGCTCCTTCTGGGCGAAGCTGGCGAGCAAGCGGGGTGTCACAGTTGTTCGCGTCCTTATGGTTTTGTGTTATCCATGGGGTCTGATGGGGCGCATACATGTCGTATAACTGGTTGGTCAGCATCTAAATTTGTATGATGAATCTTGTGGAGAGTGAGATATGACTTGCTCGCCTCAGAATGACCACCCACATCGGAAGGACCAACGATGACCCTCCGCCACTACGGGCGTGCCCTCGCGGCCCTCTCGGGAGCAGCGCTGCTATGCGCGACGCTCTCAGTTCCCGCGTTTGCAACGCCCACCAGTGACACTGACGCCGCCGCTCCCACGGTGGTCGCGGCAACCGATGAAGAATCGGCCCCGATCACCGTCACCGCCACTCGCACCGACTCCCACGGAGACAAGGTGTACGAGGGCGACCTCATCACCGTCACCTTCACCTACACCAACAACACCGACAATGCGCTCACCGTCTTCCCGGTGGACTCCAACCTATCCGGCGTTCTCACCACCGGTGCCCCCAACTGCCGCTGGCACAACCTGGCCGCGCACACGACCAAGCAGTGCACGACCGCGACCCACACCGTGACGGCAGCAGACGTAGCAGCCGGTAGCTTCACCCCCACCTCAACGTGGGCAGCCACCCGTGACCGTAACGGCACCGACGTCATCGCCGGTGGCATTACTGCCAACGCAGATCCGGTGACCGTCACCCAGGGCGATCGTCCCCCGGCCCCGGATCCGCTGGAGACTCCGCAGGACTACGCGATCGGCGACAAGGTCCGCCTCGCGTCCCCCGGCCTCGCCGGTTTCAGCTGCCACCGCATCCCCGCGCTGACCACCGCCAACAACGGCTGGATCATCGCCGCGTGGGACGGTCGCCCCAACACCTGCCAGGACGCCCCCCAGGCCAACTCCATCATCTACCGCATCTCCAAGGACGGCGGTAAGTCCTGGACCCCCATCAAGACCGCCCTGGCCGGCACTCCCGGCGCGGAGAAGATCGGCTACTCCGACCCCTCCTTCGTCGTGGACCGCACCACCGGAACGATCTTCCTGTTCTCGGTCAAGTCCTACGACGCTGGCCTCTTCCAGTCCCAGCTGGGCACTGATCCAGCGGCTCGTAACATCCTGCACGCCCACGTCGTCGAGTCCCACGACAACGGCGAGACCTGGGGGAACCCGCGCACCATCACCGACCAGGTGACCGCCGGATACGAGGGCCAGTGGTTCACCCGCTTCGCCTCCTCCGGTGAAGGCATCCAGCTGCGCTACGGCGCCCACGCCGGCCGCCTCATCCAGCAGTACGCCGTCGCCAACTCCGGAACGACCTCGCTGATGGCCGTCTCCGTCTACTCCGACGACCACGGCGCGACCTGGAAACCCGGCGCACCCACCGAGGGAAGCGCCGACGAGAACAAGGTCGTCGAGCTCTCCGACGGTCGCCTGCTGCTCAACTCGCGCACGCAGGGCACCGCAGGCCAGCGTCTTGAAGCCATCTCCTACGACGGTGGACAGACCTGGGGTCCCTTCCGCCACAACTGGGACCTGACGGACCCGCGTAACAATGCCTCCATCGTGCGCGCTTACCCGGATGCCCCCGAAGGCTCCGCGCGCGCCCGCGTCCTGCTCTTCTCCAACGCCGACTCCGCCAGTGCCCGCGCCAACGGTACGATTCGCATCTCCTACGATGACGGCTTCACCTGGAACGACGGCAAGGTCTTCGAGAGCGGCGAGATGGCCTACTCGACGCTGCACCCCCTCGGTGATGGTACCTGGGGCCTGCTGTACGAGTCAGGCGGATACAAGAACATCGAATTCATGCGCCTGGATGCCGACTACCTCGGCCTGACCGACCCCGGCGAAGAGGACGCCCCCGAGCCCGAGCCCACGCCGGACCCGCAGCCGCAGCCCGCCCCGGAACCGAACCCGACGGCCACTCCCGCCCACTGGGTCAACACCGGTTCGGGTTGGAAGTGGCAGCTGGAAGACTCCAGCTACGCGATGAACCAGACGATCGTCATTGGCGAGGCCACCTACCGCTTCGGCGCAGATGGCATGATGGTCACCGGCTGGGATAACCAGGGCGGCGTGTGGAGCTACTACAACGCCTACGGCGCTCGCGCGAGCGGATGGCTCACGGACGCCGGCAGCTGGTACTACCTCGATCCTGCGACCGGCGCGATGGCCACCGGCTGGACCCAGATCGACGGCACCTGGTACCTCTTCTCCGCCTCCGGCGCGATGCTCACCGGCTGGCAGCACGCCGGCAGCTGGTACTACCTGGCTCCCTCGGGTGCCATGCTCACCGGCTGGCAGCACATCGGCGTCACCTGGTACTACTTCGCTGGTGATGGCCACATGGTCACCGGCTGGCAGATGATCGACGGACGCTGGTACTACTTCGCATCTTCGGGTGCGTGGATCTGATCCACATCTATCGTGGCCGGGGCCGGGGGAGCGTGTATGCCCTCCCGGCCCCGGCCTCGTCTATGGGGGACGTCACGGCCCAAAGAGACCACGGGTTGGACCCGTTCGGACGCGCGGCGCAGAGGCGGGGGAAGATGGAGCCATGACACTGAACATCGCAGTAATCCCCGGAGACGGCATCGGCAAGGAAATCGTCCCTGAAGGCCTCAAGGTCCTGGACCGCGTCCTGGCTGACAAGGGCATTGAGTACTCTACGACCCTCTTCAACCTGGGTGCCGAGCGCTGGCACGCGACCGGCGACACCCTCACCGACGAAGACCTCGAGGCCATCAAGCGCCACGACGTTATTCTGCTTGGCGCGGTCGGCGACCCCTCCGTTCCCTCCGGCGTCCTCGAGCGCGGACTGCTCCTCAAGCTGCGTTTCGCCCTCGACCACTACGTGAACCTGCGCCCCTCCAAGTACTACGAGGGCGTGCCCAGCCCCCTGGCCAACCCCGGCGACATCGACTTCGTCGTCGTTCGCGAAGGCACCGAGGGTCTCTACTGCGGCAACGGTGGCGCGGTGCGCGTGGGCACCCCGCATGAGATCGCGACCGAGGTCAGCGTCAACACCGCCTACGGTGTCGAGCGCGTCGTGCGTTACGCCTTCGAGACGGCGTCCTCTCGCAAGAAGCACCTCACCCTCGTCCACAAGCACAACGTCCTGGTCAACGCCGGACACATGTGGCGCCGCATCGTCGACGAGGTGGGGGAGGAATACCCCGATGTGAGCGTTGACTACTGCCACATCGACGCCGCCACCATCTACATGGTCACCGCCCCGGGCCGCTTCGACGTCATCGTCACCGATAACCTGTTCGGCGACATCCTCACTGACGAGGCCGGGGCAGTCACCGGCGGTATAGGCCTGAGCGCGTCAGGCAACCTGAATCCCTCGCGCGAGTACCCCTCCATGTTCGAGCCCGTGCACGGATCCGCCCCCGACATCGCGGGGCAGGGGAAGGCCGACCCGACCGCTACCATCTCCTCGGTCGCGCTCATGCTCGACTTCATGGGATTCGCCGAGGAAGCAGAGCGCGTGCGCGCGGCGATCGACGCCGACATGGCGGCGCGCGCCGAGGCCGCGGCGGCGGGAACGCCGCTCGTGCGCTCCACCTCCCAGATCGGCGACGACATCGCCGCCAGGG
>ERZ1674276.222-NODE-222-length-11482-cov-5.605758_pt1 | contig 11482 bp, 7 predicted proteins | sample MGYA00581194_ERZ1674276 | MGnify/ENA primary metagenome ERZ1674276 (study PRJEB41354, sample SAMEA4873337) | human saliva metagenome | biome: human-associated habitat [ENVO:00009003]; feature: mouth environment [ENVO:08000002]; material: saliva material...
CCGTGAAAGGATGACTCCCTTGCTCCTTCCCACACAATCTGTCTACCTGCCCGGCATGGTCGTCCGCGTCGAGATTTCGTGCCCCGGTGACCTCGTCGTCACCCACCTCGGCTCACCGGTTCGTGAGGTCCCGTGCGAGCGCCCCGGCCTCGTCGATCTTGGAGAACTGCCGGTCGGCGGGTACGGCGTCACCCAACCCTCGACCGGCGCGTCCAGCGCCGTGCAGGTGTGCGCCTCGGCCTCGGACCGACTGCGCTATGGCTTCGTTGCCTCCTTCCGTCCGGGAAAGGACGCCGAGACGGTAGCCCGTTTCGCGCGTCGCCTGCACCTGACTGACATCCAGTTTTACGACTGGGCGTATCGGCACGCCGACCTGCTGGGTGGGGGAGAGGAGTACCGTGACGCCCTGGACCAGCCGATTTCCCTGGCGAGCGTGCGCTCCCTCATCAAGGCGCTGCGGGCGGCGGGCACGCGTTCGATTGGCTATGCGGCCGTCTACGGCGTGGGCAACGAGGAGTGGGAGCAGTGGGAGGATACGGCCCTGCTGGACGCTGCGGGGGATCCTTACTCGCTCGCAGACTTCCTGCGCATCGTCGATCCAGCCCATCCGCGCTGGCTTGAGCACTTTGTGTCAGACATCGAGGCTGCCGCACGTGAGGTCGGCTTCGACGGCTTCCACCTCGACCAGTACGGATACCCAAAGACAGCCGTCCGCGCCGACGGCGAGATTATCGACGTGGCTGCCTCCTTCGACACCCTCATCCGAGGGGTGCGCGAGGCCGTGCCGGACGCGACGCTCGTGTTCAACAACGTCAATGATTTCCCCACGTGGTCCTCGCCTGCGGCCCCTCAGGACGCGGTCTACATCGAGCCCTGGGAACCCGTCACCACGTACGGGGCCCTGGCTCGCGTGGCCACGAGGGCCCGACTCATCGGGGGTGGGAAGCCCGTCGTCCTGGCGGCCTATCAGTCCATCTATGACAAGGCTGCTCGCGACGTGGCCGACGTATCCACGCGCCTGACGATGGCGACGCTCTTCTCGCATGGCGCCACCCAGCTCCTCGCCGGAGAGGATGGCCGCCTCCTCGTTGACCCGTACTACGTGCGCAACATGCCTGCCGAGGATGAGACCCTCGACATGCTTGCGAACTGGTACGACTTCCTCGTCGCGAACGACGAGATCCTCATGGATCCGGGGATTGTTGACGTGACGGCCTCGTACGTGGGCGACTACAACGGGGACATTGACGTGTCCTTCGATGCTGCATCCGTGTGCTGGGAGGCCGCCCCGGGCTGCGTGTGGCGGCGCGTCACCCGTGTGGGGGACGCCTTGGTCGTCCACCTCATCAATCTGGTTGGGCAATCCGACACGGTGTGGGACGGTCCCCACAGTCCGGCGATCACGCTACGAGGCGGTACGCTGCGTCTGAAACCCTTGTTCGGGCGCGTGCCTCGGGTATCTGCAGCGGATCCCGATGTGGGCCCGACTCTCATCCCCCTGGACGTGCGCATCGTCGACGGCCAGGCCGTTGTCTCCCTCCCCGACCTTAACGTATGGCAGGTGCTTCATGTTCTTCCGTAACGATGCGCTCGACCCGGCAGGTAACGGCCTGGGTCCCGACGAGTGGTGGAAGGGCGCCGTAGTCTATCAGATCTACCCGCGCTCCTTCAAAGACTCCAACGGAGACGGCTTCGGCGACCTTGAGGGCGTGCGCTCCAAGCTCGACTACCTGAAGGGCCTGGGCGTGGACGTCCTGTGGCTCTCGCCGATCTACGCCTCCCCGCAGGCCGACAACGGCTACGACATCGCCGACTACTACGACATCGATCCGATGTTCGGCGCGCTGTCGGACTTCGACCGCCTGCTGGAGGGCGTCCACGAGCGGGGCATGCGCCTCGTCATGGACCTGGTCGTCAACCACTCCTCCGACGAGAACCCGTGGTTCGTCGAGTCGCGGTCCTCGCGGGAGAGCCCGAAGCGTGACTGGTACATCTGGCGCGATCCTCGTCCCGGGTGCGTGGGCGGCGATGCTGGGGCTGAGCCCAACAACTGGGGGTCCTTCTTCTCCGGCTCGGCCTGGGCGTGGGACGAGTCTACGGGCCAGTACTACCTGCACTTGTTCCACAGGAAGCAGCCCGACCTGAACTGGGACAACCCCGAGGTGCGCTCCGCCGTCTATCGCATGATGAACTGGTGGCTCGACCGCGGCGTCGACGGCTTCCGCATGGACGTCATCAACCTGATCTCGAAGGACCCGGGCCTGCCCGACGGCATCGTCTATCCCGGCCGCGCGTGGGGCGAGGGTTTCCCGCACTTCTCCGAGGGCCCGCACCTGCACGAATACCTCGCCGAGATGCGACGCGAGGTATTCGACGGGCGCAGTGCCACCATGACGGTCGGCGAGTGCCCCGGCGTGCGACGCGACAACGTCCTTCTCTTCACGGACCCCGCTCGGCGCGAGCTCGACATGGTGTTCCAATTCGACCACGTCGACCTCGGCCTCGAAGCCGGGAAGTTCGACCCGCGCCCGCTGCGCCCCGGGGAGCTCGCCGACTGCCTGAGCGCCTGGCAGGAGGCCCAGGGCCAGGTCGGCTGGAACAGCCTCTACCTGGACAATCACGACCAGCCGCGCGCCGTCAGTCGCTTCGGCGACGAAGCGCACCGCTACGCGTCGGCGACCGCTCTGGCCACAGCCCTGCACATGCTGCGCGGCACACCCTACGTCTACCAGGGCGAGGAGCTGGGCATGACCAACGGGGTGTTCTGCGGCATCGAGGATTACCGCGACGTCGAAGCCTTGCGCTACTACCGCGAGGCGACCGAGAAGGGGAAGAGCCCCGAGTCTGTCCTGTCCGGCCTGGCACTGACCGGCCGCGACAACGCGCGTACTCCCGTCCAGTGGGATGCGAGCCCGAACGCGGGCTTCACGCAGGGCACGCCGTGGATCGGCGTCACCCCGAACTACGAGGAGATCAACGCCGCCTCACAGGTTGACGACCCGTCCTCCGTATACGCCTACTATCGTGCGCTCGCGGACATCCGGCACGGTCTGCCCGTCATCGCGGTCGGCGCCTACGAGCGCATCCACGCCGCCTCGCCCGCGATCTTCGCCTACAGGCGCACCCTCGGCGAGGCCGTGGCAACGGTCCTCGTCAACCTCTCTTCCTACCCTGCGCCCCTCGGCGAGGCCGCGCGTGAGGTCAGCGGGGACCTCCTCCTGGCCAATCGAGACCTGCCCGAGGAGGAGAGGGGAGTCCCGGAGATCCTCGGAGAATGGGAGGCCAGAGTGTACCTCGCCTCGCGCGGGCAGGGGCCTCAGTAGTAGTAGGGGTAATCCTCCCAGCGGGGGGCGCGGTGCTCCAAGAAGGCGTCGCGCCCCTCCTGGGCCTCCGCCGTCATGTACGCCATGCGGGTTGCCTCGCCCGCGAAAACCTGCTGCCCGGCCAACCCGTCGTCCGCCAGGTTGAACGCGAACTTCAGCATGCGAATCGCCTGGGGGGACTTGGTCGCGATCGTCGCCGCCCACTGGAGCGCCGTCTCCTCCAGCTGGGCGTGGGGGACCACCCTGTTGATCACGCCCCACCTCTCGGCCGTTGCAGCGTCGTAGCGTTCGGCCAGGAAGAAGATCTCGCGTGCCCGCTTGTCTCCGGCCTGGCGAGCCAGGAGAGCCGAGCCGTAGCCCGCGTCGAAGGAGCCGACGTTCGCATCAGTCTGCATGAATGCGGCGTGCTCCGCCGAGGCCACCGACAGGTCGGCGACCACGTTGAGGGAGTGCCCGCCCCCCGCAGCCCACCCGGGAACCGCGGCGATGACAACCTTGGGCATGGTGCGGATGAGGCGCTGAACCTCGAGAATGTGTAGCCGTCCGGCGCGCGCCGGGTCGATCTGCTCGCGTCGCTTCGGCAGGGGAGCCTCGGGGTCGGCGTCCTCGACCTCGTAACGGTACCCGTCGCGCCCCCGAACGCGCTGATCGCCTCCCGAACAGAAGGAGTAGCCGCCGTCGCGAGCCGACGGCCCGTTGCCCGTGAGGATCACGGCGGCCACCGAGGACGTCTGGCGCGCGTGATCGAGGGCGCGATAGAGCTCGTCAACCGTGCCCGGCCGGAAGGCATTACGGATGTCGGGGCGGTCGAAGGCGATGCGCACGACCGGCATGTCGGCGCCCGACTCGCGGCCGTCGAGGGCGGGGCCCCGGGAAATCCCCCGGTGGTAGGTGATGTCGGTAAAGTCGAAGCCCTCGACCTCGCGCCAGCGGGTCGGGTCGAAGGTGTCGGAGACGAAGGGCAGGGCGCTCATGTGTGGGATTCTAGCCGACGAGGAGGGGGCGGGGGTGAACGCCCGCGAGCGCCCGACGAGCGGCCCGGGAGTAACGAGGGCGGCGCATGCCGCAAGAAGGTCCCGCCGGACGTGCGAGTGCGAGCCTGAGCCGCCGTAGCTTGCCAGCCGTTCGGTAATGCGCGGAGGGTTTGTGCCCAGACCGCGCACCGTCGAATACCCTACAAGCCCCGGAGCGAAGGAGTTGAGGCCCGGGCACGCGTGGGTCACAATATTACCGGTAAGTAAGGGGGAGACATGAACGTGGCGCCAGAACCGACGCTCCTACGCATTCCCATGCGCACGCTGAGTCGCCAGACGCGATACGCCCTCGAGGGCGTCACCGACGTGCTCGTCTACAAGATCGCGATGACGACTCGTTTCCGCGGGGTCACGCGCCGCGAAGGCCTCCTCCTGCGCGGCCAGGCCGGGTGGGGGGAGGCGGCTCCCTTCTGGAACTACGACGACGCCGAATCCTCGCGCTGGCTGGCGGCCGCGCTCGAGTCGGCGCGCCGATTCCCGCCGGTCGCCCGCAGGAAGTTCGTCCCCGTCAACGTGACGATCCCCGTGGTCTCGCCCGAGGACGCCCACGAGCGGGTCATCGCCTCGGGCGGATGCGCGACCGCGAAGATCAAGGTAGCCGAGCCGGGCGTGAGCGTCGGACGCGACTGCGGGAGGATCTGCGCGGTCGCCGACGCCCTGCGCGCCACCGTCGGATCCCAGGCGAAGATCCGCGTGGATGCGAACGGAGCGTGGGAGGTGGACGAGGCGTGCGCCGCGATCCCCGCGATGGCCAAGGCCGCCGGGTCCGTTCCCATCGAGTATGTCGAACAGCCCTGCCTGACTGTCGACGAACTGGCCGCGGTGCGTCGTCGCGTTGACGTGCCCATCGCCGCCGACGAGTCGATCCGCCGCGCCCACGACCCGATGGAGGTCGCGCGCAAACAGGCGGCGGACGTCGTCATCATCAAGGTTGCGCCCCTGGGCGGCGTGCGAGCCGCCCTGCGGGTCGCACGCAAGAGCGGACTGGGCGTCGTCGTCTCCTCCGCGTTGGAGACCTCCGTCGGACTCTCCGTCGGTGTTGCCGCGGCCGCCGCCGTCCCCGGGCCGTCCCGCGCCGCCGGACTGGCCACCGCCTCGCTGCTGGTGGGGGACGTGACCGAGCCCCTCGTGCCCGAACGCGGCCGCCTGCCCGTGGAACGGCGCGAACCCGACCAGGCGCTGATCGACCGCACCCCCGTCGACGGGGACCTGATCGCGCGCTGGGGGATGCGCCTCGAAGGCATGGCTGAGCACCTGGGGGTGGCCTCCCGGTAGGCTGGGCCCATGCCCTCCGTCGATACCGCCAGCGCAATCCTGCGTGCCCTGAGCGCCCTGGGCGTCACGCACGTCCTGTACTGTCCCGGGTCGCGCAGCGCCCCCTTCGCCTACGCCCTCGAATCGGGGGCGTTCGGCGGGCAGGCGCGGCCCGTCCTGGACGAGCGCGGCGCCGGCTTCCTGGCGGTCGGCCTGGCCCGCGCCGGGGCGCTTCCCGCCGTCATCGTCACCTCGGGAACCGCCGTCGCCGAACTCGCGCCCGCCGTTCTCGAGGCCTCCCACGCCCGCCTGCCCCTCCTCGCCCTCACAGCGGACCGGCCTGGCGAACTGCGCGGCGTCGGCGCTTCCCAGGCAACCGACCAGTCGCGCCTCTTCGCCACCCACGCGCGGGCATGCATCGGCCTGGACGCGCAGGAACCCTCGGTGGCGCTCGCCGGGCAGGTCAGCCGGGCCGTGGCCGCCGCCGTCGGCGCCCCCACCGGCGCCCCCGGCCCCGTGCAGATCAACGTCGAGTTCCGCGACCCGCTCACCCCCGTCGGCGCGGGCGCGCGAGGGGAGGAGGGGCAGCCGGTTCGAGCGACCCGAGTGCCGGCGAGCGCGCCCACCCCCCTGCGATGGGAAGAAGCGGTCGGGGAGGCCAGCGCCGGCCTCATCATCGCCGGTGAGGGGGCCAGCACCCGCGCGCGCCTGTGGTCTCAGGCATCCGGGTTTCCCCTGCTGTCCGAGCCGGCATCGGGCGCGTGGGCGGGAGGGGGAGTGACCCCCTACGAGCAGTCCATCGTCGCGGGAACGCTCGGCCGGGACGTGGACACCGTCGTCGTGACGGGACGCCCGACGCTCTCGCGGCCCATCCACGCCCTCCTGGCCCGCCCCGACGTTCGCGTCGTCGTCGTCGACCAGCACGCGCCGTGGACAGACATCTCGGGAAACGCCTCCACGGTCGTCGCCGACCTCGCGCCCCCGACCCGTCCCTGCGGCGCCGCAGCCGCGTGGGCGGCGCGAGTGCGAGAGGCCTGCGAACTCGCCGGGAGACGAATAGGCGACCTCCTAGCGGCGGGTTCGGGGCGCACGATGATCGACCTCGCCCGAGCGGTCGCCCGGGCGAGCGACGGCCCCCTCGTCCTGGGCGCCTCCAACCCCGTGCGTGCCTTCGACCTCGCGGTGCCCTCCCTGGAAGGACGAGCCGTTCACTCCAACCGAGGACAGGCCGGAATCGACGGGACCATCGCCACGTCGGTCGGCGTCGCCCTCGGGTCCGCCTCCTCCCGCTCCGCTTCCTCCGGCGGGCGCGTCACCGCCGTCATGGGTGACCTGACCCTGTGCCACGATGCCTCCTCGCTGGCGCTCGCCGCGGCAACCCACTCGGACCTTGACATCGTCATCGCCGACGACAACGGCGGAGGCATCTTCGCCACCCTCGAGCACGGCGCCGCCGCGAGCCGCGACGCGTACGACCGGTGGTTCGGTCTCGCCCAATCCGTCGACTACGCGGCCCTCGCCACCGCCTACGGCGTCTCCTTCGCGAGGGCCGACACCCCCGAGGAACTGAGCTCCATCCTGGTCACCCCCGCGCCCGGGCCCCGGATGATCCACGCGCCCGTTGAGCGCGCCGCGCACCTGTACGGTGCGATCCGCGACATTCTGCGCTAAAGGCGCGGGTTCGAGCCTTTCAGGATACTCCCAGGGCGTTTCCAGTGCCTCTTTGAGGAAGACGACCATACTGAGTTCCGACAGCCGAAGTGATACGACGAGGGAACCATGACAGAGCCTCAACAACCACTCCACGACGCCGACTCGCAGCGTCGCGCCGAAACGTCCAGCTACGAGCAGGGGGCGCTCCCCTCCGCGCACGCGGACGCAGTGGGCGAGTACCGGCCGCATCCCGGCCAGGTCGAGCAGCCAACCCCCCGGATCCCAGGTGACGACGACGCCACGCGGGAGATCTACGGTAGCGCTGGCGACGCCACGCGGGAGATGCCCGCCTCCGCGGCCCCGCTCCCACCCACCGACGCTCCTGGCGCAGCCGCAGCTCAGGCGGATTCGTACCTTCCGCCCATCGGGGCTCCCTACGCGGGCTACGCCGCCCCGGAGGCGAGCGCCACCCCGACCGTCGTCGTTACGAAGAAAGGCCCGGGCTGGGTCGCCCTCGTCGCCGCAATGATCCTGACGGTCGCGATGACCCTGGGGGCCGTCCTCTACCTGCGCCCCGCGCTGCTGCGCGCCTCCACCCCCACCAACATGAACGGCGGCACCGTCAGCGCCGTACCCGCCTCGTCCAGCGACGGGACGGACTGGAGCGCCGTGGCCTCCGCCGTCTCGCCGGCGGTCGTCACCATCCAGACGCAGGGAGCCTCCTCTTCGGGAGGCACCGGATCCGGCGTCGTCTACGACGCCCAGGGAGACATCGTCACCAACTACCACGTGATCGCCTCCGTCGTCAGCGGCGGAAAGATCCAAGTCACCCTCGCCGACGGGCGCCTGTACAGCGCGCACATCGTCGGCCACGACAGGACCACGGACCTGGCGGTCATCCGACTGGACAACCCGCCCTCGGACCTCACGGTCGCGCGATTCGCCAGCTCCTCCACCCTGAAGGTCGGCGCCCCCGTCATGGCGATCGGCGCGCCCCTGGGCCTGTCGAACACGGTGACGACCGGCATCGTTTCCGCCCTCAACCGCCCCGTTGAGGTGTCCATGGAAGACTCCTCGACCCAGCAGGACCCGACCCAGGCGTCCTCCGACCTGGTCGTCACCAACGCCATCCAGATCGACGCCTCCATCAACCCCGGAAACTCCGGCGGCCCCCTCTTCGACGCGTCGGGTGCCGTGGTCGGCATCAACTCCTCGATCAAGTCGCTGTCCTCCTCCTCGGACGGGCAGGCCGGGTCGATCGGTCTCGGCTTCGCGATCCCCTCGGACCTGGTCGTCTCCGTGGCGGACCAGCTGATCGCCTCGGGCCAGGCCTCCCACGGCATGCTCGGCGTCACCGTGCGCGCCGCGACCACCACCATCGGCAACGACACCTTCGTCGGCGCACAGGTCCAGGACGTCACCCCCGGCTCGGGCGCCGCCACCGCGGGCCTGCGCTCCGGCGACGTCATCACGAAGGTCGAGGGGCAGGAAGTGACCAGCCCGAAGCAGCTCATCGGCTACGTGCGCCGCTACAAGGCCGGTGACACCGTCACCATGACGGTCGCGCGAGACGGAGCCACCTTCGACGTCTCCGTCACGATCCAAGGCTCCTGAGCGGGAGGGCGCCGGATACCCCGGAAAGCGCTGCCGCCACGTCTTCCCCGCGGGGAACGTGGCGGCAGACGCGCGGGCCGCGTGGCGAGGGGATCCTCAGACCCCGAGCGCGTCCAGCAGGGGACGCATCTTCGCCTCGGTTTCGGCCAGCTCCGCATCTGGATCGGAGTCCGGCATGATGCCCGCGCCCGCGTAGAGCCTCAGCCGCGTGCCCGACGCCAATCCGCAGCGCAGGGCAATCGCGAACTCTCCGTCCCCGGACGCATCCACCCAGCCCACCGGACCCGAGTAACGCCCCCGCTCGGTGTCCTCCAGCTCCTCGATGAGACGCATCGCGAGATCGCGGGGAGTGCCGCACACGGCCGCCGTCGGGTGCAGCGCGGCCACCAGGTCCAGGAGGCGGGCGTCAGCCAGGCGCGCGGACACGTCCGTCGCCAGGTGAACGACGTTAGGCAGCTCCAGGAGGAACGGCCCCCGCGTGCTCACCTCGGAGCACAGGCGCGCCAGGATCGTGGAGACCGAATCGGAGGCCAGAGCGTGCTCGCGCAGGTCCTTGTCGCTTCCCGCCAGGCGCTCCCCGTCCCCGGGCGCGCAGGTCCCAGCCAACACGCGCGACGACACGGCCCCGCGCCGGGCCGAGACGAGCATCTCGGGGGAGGCTCCCACCAGGGAAGCCACGCAAAAGCGCCACGTCAACGGGTAGAGGTGGCTGAGGCGCTCCAGCAGGTAGCGCTCGTCAAAGCCGCGCGAGCAGCGCACCGTCATGTCGCGAGCCATGACCGCCTTGTCGGCCGCCCCCTGGCGCAGGCGCGCCGCCATCTGACGGACCGAGTCTCGCCACTGGCCCCGCGACATGGAACCGTGGCCGCAAGACAGCGAGTCGGGCACGCGCGGGCTCCGCGTCGCCTCGCCCATCGCGGCGTCCACGGCCTCCAGCGGATCGGGGGCGTGGCCGATGCCCGCCGTGATCGCCCAGCGCGCCCCGGCCTCGTCGATGACGGTCAGGGAGGGCACGAAGGCCACCGAGCGGGCGGGGGAGCGGAACGCGAAGGACGCGAAGAGCACGGGGGCGGGCCCCTCGCCCGGGGCAGGGGCGGCGACGGTCTCCCACGCGGCTCGCACCTGCGCGATCGCGTCGGCGCTCGCGGACTCCAGGGTGAGCGCGCGGCCCAGGCCTACCATCTGTCGGCGCGCACCCAGCCACGCGGCGCCGCCCGAAGCGGGCAGCAGCTGGGTCAGTGAGCAAGTAGACCCCGGGTGCGTTGCGGGCAGGGCCGTCGCCCGAAAGACGAGGCGCGAGCATCCGGAGTTATCGTGCATGGGTCCCATGGTAGGAGCAGGGGCGGCGGCGCGCTGAAAGACGTGCGAGGATTAACGCATGAACGAAGCCCCGCGCGCAGACCTGCACAAGGTTCCCGATGAGATTGCCTCAATGTTTGACTCCGTTGCCTCGCGCTACGACATGATGGATGCGCTGATGACGGGCGGTTTGAACAACGTGTGGATGACCGCCCTGCGCAAGGCGGTCGCCCCCCACCCCGGCGAGCGCATCCTGGACCTGGCGGCCGGCACCGGCACCTCCTCGGCCGCGCTGGCCAAGGGCGGCGCCGAGGTTGTTGCCTGCGACCTGTCCGAGGGCATGATCGAGGTGGGGCGCGAGCGCCACCCCGACATCGAGTTCGTGCGTGGCAACGCGATGAGCCTCGACTTCGAGGAGGCGTCCTTTGACGCCGTGACGATCTCGTGGGGCCTGAGGAACATTCCCGACCCGGGCCTGGCCCTGCGCGAGATGATGCGCGTGGTGCGCCCCCGCGGCCGCCTGGTCGTGCTGGAGTTCTCCACCCCCACGTCGCGCGCGTTCCGCGGCCTGTACGGGGCCTACCAGTCGACGGTGATGCCCGCGCTGGCGCGCGTGGCCTCCACGAACGGCGGCGCCTACGACTACCTGGTGGAGTCGATCCGCCAGTGGCCCTCGCAGGAGGAGGTGGCGCGCATGATCGCCGCCAACGGCTGGCGCGAGGTGGAGTACCGCAACCTGACGGGCGGCATCGCGTGCCTGCACCGGGCGGTGAAGCCGCTGCCCTAGGGCCCGCTCAGCAGCGACGAGGCCGGGGTCCCCGCGTGGGGATCCCGGCCTTCGCGCGTCGGCGGGGCGCCGCCGAGCCGGGCGGGCCGGGCCGAAGATCCGCCGGGCGCGGCTGGGTTATTTGGTGTGGTATCGGGGGCTTGTGCCGATGTGTGTGGGGTAGGGGTTGTTGGTGGAGGTGAGGGTGGTTTCGTCGAGGCCTCGGTAGGTGTAGGAGTTGTCGTAGACGATTTCGGAGGGGTCTACGATGCCGTCGGCGTATTGCCGTACTTCGTCTGGGGTGGGGCTGGTTCCGCCGCCTTTGTCGGCCAGTGGGTTCTCGTCGGGGTATTGGCTGGGGTCGGTGTTGATCATGGTTGCGGGGCTAGCTAGCCCGTATCCGGTGTACTGGTTCCATCCGCCGTCGGTGTTGACCGTGGTGTGGACCAGGAGCTGGAGGAGCTGGTTCGCGGTCGCGTCCGGCCACTTCTGACGCGCCAACGCCAAGAAACCCGCCACAATAGGAGTCGAAGTGGAAG
>ERZ1674276.223-NODE-223-length-11448-cov-10.762222_pt1 | contig 11448 bp, 6 predicted proteins | sample MGYA00581194_ERZ1674276 | MGnify/ENA primary metagenome ERZ1674276 (study PRJEB41354, sample SAMEA4873337) | human saliva metagenome | biome: human-associated habitat [ENVO:00009003]; feature: mouth environment [ENVO:08000002]; material: saliva material...
CAATCACGAAGACCGTACGCCCCTCCATGAGGTTGTCCATGCCCTGCTGCACGAGAGCCTCGGTACGCGTATCGATCGAGGAGGTGGCCTCGTCGAGGATCATCGCCGGCGGGTCGGCCACGGCGGCGCGCGCGATCGACAGGAGCTGGGCCTGCCCCTGCGAGAGGTTCGAGCCGTTACCGGTCAGCATCGTGTCGTAGCCCTCGGGCAGGCGACGGATGAAGGAGTCTGCGTTGGCCAGCTTCGCAGCGGCAATGCACTCCTCGTCCGTGGCATCCAGTCGGCCGTAGCGGATGTTCTCCATGACCGTGCCCGTAAACAGCTTGACGTCCTGCAGGACGACGCCAAGGGAGCGGCGCAGGTCCGGCTTGTGGATCTTGTTGATGTTGATGCCGTCGTAGCGGATCTTGCCGTCGGCGATGTCGTAGAAGCGGTTGATCAGGTTCGTGATCGTCGTCTTGCCGGCGCCCGTTGCACCTACGAAGGCGATCTTCTGTCCGGGCTTCGCCCACAGGGAGATGTCGTGCAGGATCTGCTTCTCGCCGTCGTAGGAGAAGTCCACGTCCTCCATGACCAGCTCGCCACGTAGGCGCGTATAGGTGACGGTGCCGTCGGCCTTGTGGGGGTGGCGCCACGCCCAGATTCCCGTGCGTTCCTCGGTCGGCTCGAGAGTGCCGTCGGGCAGTTCGCGCGCACGCACGAGGGTCACGTAGCCCTCGTCCTCCTCGGGCTCCTGGTCAATGAGGGCAAACACGCGGCCCGCACCCGCCATACCCAAGGCGATCATCGGGACCTGCATGGACATCTGGCCGATCGTCTGCGAGAAGTTACGGACCATGCCCAGGAAGGACACCACCACGCCGACCGTGATGACGTCGACGCCGAAGAGGTGGATATTCGGCGTCTGCTCCAGGATCATGACGCCGCCAACGATCGCGATGACCACGTACATGATGTTGCCGATGTTGCCCAGGGCAGGCATCAGCACGTTGCCGTAGATGTTGGCCTTCTGCGAGGATTCGAAGAGCTTGTCGTTGTACTCGACGAACTCATCCTTGGCGTCCTGCTCGTGGTTGAAGACCTGGACAACCTTCTGGCCGTCCATCATCTCTTCGATGAAGCCTTCTTCGTCGGCGAGAGCGGCCTGCTGAGCCTTCATGAAGCGACCCGACAGCCCGCCGAGCTTTCCGGTCAGGAAGGCCATGAGAGCACCCACGATGAGGACAACGAGGAAGAGCCACACGGAGTAGTACAGCATCGTTCCGATTAGGACGATGATCGTCAGGCCCGACTGGATGAGCGTCGGGATAGACTGGCCGATCAGCTGGCGGATCGCGTCCGTGTCGTTGGTGAAGGTCGACATGATCGCGCCGTGCGGGTGCGTGTCGAAGAATCGCAGGGGCAAGCGCTCCATGGAGTCGAACATGTCGTCTCGCATGTGCTTGAGCGTCCCCTGCGTCACGATCGCCATGGCGCGGGTGTAGATGAAGCTGCCGATGACGCCAGCGCCAAAAATGATGCCCATCGTGACGACGAGGCGCACCAGGGTGGCGCGCACCGCGTCAAAGCCACTCTCCAGGCCCGGGGTCACGACGTTGTCGACGATCTGCTGCATGAAGATCGAGCCGACGGCCGAGGCCACGGCTGCCGTAATGATGCACACGACCGTCAGGCTGATGCGCACCGGGTAGTGGTGGAACACGTAGGCCATGAGGCGGCCGAACGGATGCTCGATGCCCTCGAGCTTGTCGCCGTCGCCCTCAACGGGACGACCATGCGCGCGTGCCATGTCAGGCCACCTCGCTTTCGCTCGCGGCGTTCTGGGAATCGTAGATCTCTCGGTATTCCCCACCCGCTGCCATCAGCTCCTCGTGGGTGCCGCGTTCCTTGATGCGACCGTCGTCGAGGACGATGATCTGGTCGGCGTGGCTCACCGAGGACAGGCGTTGGGCGATGATGATCGTCGTCGTTCCGGGGATCTCGGTCTCGAAGGCGTGACGAATGAGCGTGTCGGTCTTCGTGTCCACGGCGGAAGTCGAGTCGTCCAGGATGAGGATTTTCGGGCTCTTCAGCAGCGCGCGGGCGATGCACAGGCGCTGCTTCTGGCCGCCCGACACGTTGGTGCCGCCGCGGGAGATGACGTAGTCGTAGCCGCCGGGCAGCTGCTGGATGAACTCGTCGGCCTGCGCGAGCTTGCACGCATGCTCAATCTGCTCATCGGTCGCGTCCGGGTTACCCCAGCGCATGTTGTCCTTGATCGTGCCGGAGAAGAGAACGTTCTTCTGCAGGACGACGGAGACCGCGTCGCGCAGCGCGCTCAGGTCGTAGTCGCGCACGTCGCGCCCGCCGACCTTCACGGATCCCTCGGAGACGTCGTAGAGGCGGCAGATCAGCTGGATGAGCGACGTCTTGGAGGAGCCCGTACCGCCCACGATGCCGAGCGTCGAGCCGGACTCGATACTCAGGTTGATATCGGACAGCGCGTTCTCTTCGGCGTTCTCGGAGTACTTGAAGGACACGCCCTCGAAGACAACGGAGCCGTCCGCGACCTCGGTGATGCCATTGGCCGGGGAGGTCAGCGACGGCTCGTGGTTGAGGACCTCGGCGATACGGTTCGCGGACTCCGCGGCCATCGTCGCCATGACGAAGATGAAGGCAAGCATGAGCATGTGCGCGAGGATCTGGATGCCGTAGGTGATGAGAGCGGTCAGGCCGCCCTTCGTCAGCTCGGTACCGCCAGAGTTCACGATGATCGAGGCGCCGACGTAGTCGACGGCCACGATCGCGGCGAAGATGAAGAACATCATGACGGGGCTGTTGAGCGCAATGAGCTTCTCGGCATTCGTGAAGTCCTTGCGCACGTCCTGCGAGGCGGCGCGGAACTTCGTGGTCTCGTGTTCCTCAGTGACGAAGGACTTGACGACGCGGATCGCTGCGACGTTCTCCTGTACGGAGTTGTTCAGGGCGTCGTACTTCTTGAAGATGCGACGGAAAATCGGGAAGGCGACCAGCACAATGGCGGCCAGGATGATGGCGAGAACCGGAACCATCCCGAGGAAGATCAGGGCCATCTGGACATTGATGCGGAACGCCATGACGATGGAGAAGACGATCATGAGGGGCACGCGCACCGCGATACGAATGAGCATGCCAAAGGCGTTTTGCACGTTGGTGACGTCCGTCGTCATGCGCGTAACCAGCGAGGACGTGGAGAAGCGGTCAATGTCCGCGAACGAGAAGTCCTGCACCTTGAAGAAGAGATCCTGACGCAGATTCTTCGCCAGGCCGACAGAGGCGGTTGCCGCGAAACGCGCGGACAGGATACCGCACGCGAGCGAGGCGAACGCCAGTCCGGTGAGGATGAGGCCCAGGCGCATGACGGGGTTCAGGGACACGCCGTCGAGCGCATCCACCAGCGAGACCATGGTCAGCGGGATCAGACACTCGAGGATGACCTCACCGATGATGAACAGCGGGGTCAGGATCGCGGGTTTCTTGAACTCTCGCAGCCTCCCCACCAGCGTTCGAATGGTTTTCATTCTTCTCCTCTTCGTTCCCTACGGGCATCCGATAGACGAGGCCGGGGCGCGCATTCAGCGCCCGCGCAGCCTGCAGATGGTGATCAGTGCTTTTTCGATGGCGCGCTGCGGGTCGCGCGATGCGCCTTTTGTTTCGGCATCCGCCGTGGCGATGGCTCCGAAGGCCCCTGCCAGAGAGGCGTCGGACCAGCCGCGCAGCTCACGCCGGGCTCGGTCCACCTGCCAGGGGGCCATCTTGAGGGCGGATGCGGATCCGCCGATCGACACCTTCGCCATGGCACGGAACTTCATAGCCAGGGCGGTGACGAGCAGCTGGGGGGCAATGCCTGTGGCGAACGCGTGGCGCGCGAGCGTCAGAGCTTTCGCCGAGTTGCCAGCGACGGCAGCGTCCGCGACGTCGTAGCCCGTGGCCTCGACGCGCCCGGCCTGGTAGCGGCGCACGTCCTCCAGGGTGATGCGTCCACTGACGTCGGAGAGCAGCTGGGCCAGGGCACCGGCCATCGCACGCGGGTCGTTGCCGAGCGCGTCCACGAGGGCCTGCTGGGCCTCGGTGTCCATCTGGCGGCGTGCCACGCGCACGTCGGAGGCGATGAGTGCCAGCTTGTCGCGGTCGTTCTTCAGCGGTTCGGCCGGGATCACGGGCCATTTTGCCTTGGTGATCGTGTCGATGACCTTCTTGCCACGGGCGTTGCCACCGGGGTGTGCCAGGAACATCCACACGTCGGGCGCGGGCGAGGCCGAGTATGCGATCAGATCGTTGGCGAGGGCGTCGCTCATCGTTTCCAGGTCCCGGATGATGACCATGCGGGATTCGCCGAAGAGCGAGGGCGACGCGATGACGTCGAGCTGTCCGGCCTGGTAGGTGGCTGCGTTGATGTCGGTGCGCTCCAGGTTGGGGTCGGCCTCATGGGCGAGGGCGCGCAGCTGGTCGAGGGCGCGGTCGACGAGAAGGCCCTCGGGGCCTTTGATCAACACGATGGGTGCCAGCGTGATCTGGGCTGGCGGCGCCGGGCGCGAACCGCGTGCTGCCACGTCTTCCTGCCTTTCCGCTGAAACGGTAACTGTCTAAGTCTGCCACCGAGCGAGCTCATCTGTGTCTGTCTTAGCCGTGGGCGGACGCTACTCGTGGCAGGTGTCACCCGGTTGCAGCGCCGTTGCACAGTCTCGGCCGCTCGTCGGTGAGCACTGATCACTCAGGCCTCGTCGGCATTGACGATCGGGAATGCCCACCGCTTCCATGCCCGCCACGCAATCCATCCGCCTCCGCAGCAGGCGTACAGGCCCAAGACAGTCGAGGATCCACCGGGCACGTGCACCCCGTTTCCAGGCAGGGCGGCGCACATGCGCGCTGCCCCTGCGATCCACGCGGTCGCCCACGACGCAACGACGGCGCACGCCGAGGCGGCGCGAATACTCAGCGGGGAAATGAGCGCGCCCGTGAGGCCCGCGACGGTAGCGACCGGAACGGCAGGCTCGGCGAGGACGTTGGCGACGATGCCCCACACCGGCACGTTCCCGGACAGCGACACGATGAGCGGTGCGGTCGCCAGCTCCGCGAAGGCGGGCACGCACACTATCTCCACGAGCCGACGCAGCACTTTCCCGACGCGCGTGTCCCCTCGTATTCGCCGGCGGAAGCGCCGTACCAACGCCGCGGAGGGGCCGACGACCGCGAGCGCGGCGAGCGCCGACAGGGCGAATCCGTAGGAGCGCGATGACCAGGGGTCGATGAGGAGGGTGGCGATCACGACGGCGCCCAGGGCTGCGATGGATTGGCCGTCGCGTCCGAGGATGAGTCCGAGTGCGGCGACGGCTGCGACGCAGACGGAGCGCACGACGGAGGGGTCTGGTCCGACGAGGATGAGGATTGTTCCCAGGACGAGGACGGTGGCGGCGAGGCGTAGGGGTTTTCGTGCGGGGATGACGAGGGTGACGGTGGCAAGGATGATGACGATGTGGGAGCCGGAGATGGCGGTGAGGTGGGTGAGTGAGGTCGTTTTCATGGCTTGCGCGAGGTCTGCGGGCATTCCTCGGTCGTCTCCGATCGCCATGCCGGGAACGAGGGAGCGCGCGTCCCTGGGCAGAGGCGCGCATGCTCTGGCGAAGGCCCGGTGGGTGGAGCGCATCCAGGCGGACAGGCCGCCGGGCCGCTCGATCAGCTGGGCTCGTCGGACGCGTATCGTTCCTACCGATGGCGCGTCGGCGGCAAAGGTCACGTCGAGGCTTCCCCACACCTCGTAGACGTCTCCTCGCGCCGCGTCCCCCCATCCGGGCGCGCGCACGAGAGCGGTGGCGCTCGTGGGGAGCCACTCCTCCCCCACGGAGACGGCGTCGATACGCGCGCGGGAGCTGCGTGTCGCGGAGAACCCGGACGAGGCCGGGGCTGGGTCGGACTGCAGGACGACGCGCGCGTGGATGGGGCCTGAGTCGCGGCGGGCGGGGTCGGCGTCGTAGTGTCGGCGGGCCGAGGATCCGACCGCGAGCGCGCAGGCGATGCATGCGAGGAGTAGGGCGAGGCCGAGGCGGACGGACCTTGGTGGAGTGAGGGCGTGCCTGGGGGCCTTACGGTCTCGGTGTGAGCGTGCGTAGGAGGCGGCGCAGGCGAGAGCAGCGAGGGCAAAGGCGCAGATGGCGGACCACTGAGCTGGGTGTCCTGTCGCCCACCAGGTGGCGGCCCAGGTGGCGGTGGCTGCGGGCGCAAGGCGCAGGTCGATCATGCGGGGAGCGCATTGGGTCTCACTCATCAGCACACACCCGGCCGAATCTTCTCAATGAGGGATGGGCCGATGCCGGGGACCTCGTCGAGTTCCTCGACGGTCGACAGGCGAGGGTGCGTGGCCCGGTAGGAGATGATGCGCGTCGCGAGGGCCGGACCGATGCCAGGAAGAGTCTGGAGCTCGGTCTCGGTCGCGGTGGCCAGGCGGACGCACGTGCCGGTGCCGGCGGTGGACCCAGTCGCGGAGGACGCGGGAGGCGGTGACTCCCCGACGACGCCGACCCGTATCTGTTCCCCGTCGACGATGACGCGGGCGAGGTTGATCGACTCCAGGTCTGCCTCGGGCGTTGCGCCTCCCGCCGCCGTGATGGCGTCGATGACGCGGGAGGTGGCTGGCAGGGTGAGCACTCCTGGGGATGCGACCGCTCCGGAGACGTAGACGACGACATCGTCGGCGCGTTCCCCTGCGGATGCGGGTGCGGACGGGGAGGGGCCTGCCGCGACGGATGCGGAGCCGCTTTCTGCTCGCTCGGAGGAAGATTGAGCGAGGGTGTGGGAGTGCTCGCGTGTCGCCGCGTGCCTCCACACCCCCACGGCCGCGATCAGGACGACCACGGCGATCAGTGCGGCCACGGTCGCTCCTCCGGGCAGGAAGCGGGCGACGCTCGGCTCGGCGGGTTCGTCATCCGCGGTGAGGGCACTGTCGTACACGGCTTTCGTCAGCGCCGCCATGCGCCGACGGGCCAACCATCGTGACACGTTCATGCCCGCACGCTAGCGCCCGCAAACAGCTCAAGAAAAGCAGAAAACCGACCCCTGTGGATAACTGCGACACGCGCGCACGGGTTGTGGACGAATCCCACACCCGCCCCACCCCGCATAACTCGCATAGGACCGCAGTCCCAAGGGATACTGTTCCGGTAACGTCGAAGTACAGTGGCGCACCGCGCCCAGAGCCGAAAGGCCACACCATGAGCGAGAACATCGAGGACCTCAAGGCGCAGCTCGCCGCGGCGGAAGCGGCCGCGAAGGCCGCCGAGGCAGAGGCCGCCCGAGCGAAGGCCGAAGCACTGCGTCTCCAGCTTGAAGCAGCTGGCACCCCCACCGCAGACACACCTGCCGCCACCGCCGAGGCCGAGACCCAGCAGGCGGAAGCCGCCCGCGCAACAGCCGACGCACTGCGCACCCAGGTGGAGGCCGCCGAGGCCGCCCCCGAGGCCCCCGCTGCCGAAGCACCCGCAGCCGCCCCGGCCTCGTCCCCCGCCCCGAGCGGCGAACTGTCGGCTTTCGCCACCCAGATCCAAGGTGCCTACTCCTGGGACGTCCCCGCTGTCACGATCGGTACGCTCATCGATGGTGGCGCGCGCGTGCCCGGTGTGACCGCCAAGATGCCGCTGCCCATGTTCAACCGCCACCTCCTGGTCGCCGGCGCGACGGGTACGGGCAAGACCCGTACCCTCCAGCTCCTGGCCGAGGGCCTGTCCGCGAACGGTTCCTCGGTCCTCCTGTGCGATGTGAAGGGCGACCTGACGGGCCTGGCCGAGGCCGGCGTCAGCTCTGAGAAGCTCCTGAGCCGCACCGCGGCCAACGGTCAGGACTGGGCCCCGTCCCAGTTCCCGATCGAGCTGCTGAGCCTGGGTGGCGCGGATTCGCAGTTCCCGGGTGTGCCCGTGCGCGCCCAGATCTCCGACTTCGGCCCGATCCTGCTCGCCCGTGCCCTCTCGCTGAACACCACGCAGGAGCAGGCCCTCCAGCTGATCTTCGCGTGGGCGGACGCCCAGGCCCTTGAGCTCGTGGACCTGCCCGACCTGCGCGCCGTCATCTCCTTCCTGACCTCGGATGAGGGCAAGGACGAGCTGGCCACGATCGGCGGCGTCTCCAAGGCCACCGCCGGCGTCATCCTGCGCGCCCTGACCGCGCTCGAATCCCAGGGCGGCGGCCAGTTCTTCGGCGCCCCCGGCTTCGACACGGCCGACCTCATGCGCATGGATTCGACCGGCCGCGGCATCATCTCCCTGCTCGGCGTCGGCGACATCTCGACGCGCCCTGCACTGGTCAGCGCCGTCATCATGTTCCTGCTCGCCAACCTCTTCTCCACCCTGCCCGAGGTCGGCGACGTCGAGCGCCCCAAGCTCGTGTTCTTCTTCGACGAGGCGCACCTGCTGTTTGCGGACGCCACCAAGGAGTTCGAGCGTCAGGTCGTCCAGACCGTACGCCTCATCCGTTCCAAGGGCGTGGGCGTCGTCTTCGTGACGCAGACCCCCAAGGACATCCCCTCCGACGTCCTGGCCCAGCTCGGTTCGCGCATCCAGCACGGCCTGCGCGCCTCCACCCCCGACGACTTCAAGAAGCTCAAGGCCACGGTCCAGACCTTCCCGAAGACCTCCCTGGAGCTCGACGAGGTCCTCACCACCCTAGGCACCGGCGAGGCCGTCGTCACCGTCCTGGATCCGAAGGGTAACCCCACCCCGGTCACGCCGGTCGGTATCTGGGCGCCCGCCTCCGTCATGGGTCCCGCGTCCACCGACACGGTCGCACGCATCAACCAGTCCAGCGTCATCATGGGCCGCTACCGCGACGCCGTGAACCCGGACTCGGCCGAGGAGAAGCTCGAGCGCCGCGCGGCCGAGGCCCAGGCCGCCCACGAGGAAGCCCTCGCGCAGGAGGAGGCAGCCAAGGAAGCCGAGCGCGCGCAGAAGGAGGCCGAGAAGGCCGCCGCCAAGGAAGAGGCAGCCCGCCAGAAGGAAATGGAGAAGCTGCGCCGCCAGGTCGAGAAGCAGCAGGAGAAGGAGGAGGCCGCCCGCCAGCGCGCCGCCGAACGCCGCACCCGCCAGGTCGAAAACGTCCTCGGGTCGGTCCTGCGTACAGCCGGCCGCGAGATCACGCGTTCCATCTTCGGCACGCGCAAGCGCTGACTTCGCCACTACGTAGCACGAGGCCGGGGCTAGGGACTCACATTGAGGATCCCGAGCCCCGGCCTCGTCTCACACTTCGGCCACTGTGCCAAGAAATTGCAAAACGGGGTAGGCTGCATCTCAATCAACCAACTTTCACGGGAGACCCTGATGCGTATCGGATTCATCGGAACGGGAGCCATGGCCCAGGCCATCGCTCGCGGTGCCGTCGCGTCCGGCGTCGATCCCGCGACCCTGGTCTTCTCCAACCGCACGGCCGCCAAGGCCTGCGACCTCGCCGACGAACTCGGCGCAACCGCCGCGTCCTCGAACGCCTCCCTGGCCCGCCAGGTCGACATCGTCATCCTGGCCGTCAAGCCCAAGGACCAGCGCGCGGTCATCAAGGAGATCTCCCCCATCGTGGTCGGTCGCACCGACGTCTGCGTCGTCTCCCTGGCGGCGGGGCGCACCCTCGACCAGATCACCACTGACTTCGGCGCGGGCATCCCGCTCGTGCGCGTCATGCCGAACGTCGCGGCCACCGTCGGGCAGTCAATGACCGCCCTGACGGCCGCGCGCGCCACCGACGCACAGGTCACAGCCGTCCGATCCCTCATGGATTCGGTCGGCCGCACCATCCTCATCGACGAGGACTATTTCCCCGTGTTCCAGGCCCTGGCCTCGTGCTCTCCGGCCTGGTATTTCCAGATTGTTGATTCTTTCGCCCGCGCTGGTCTCAAGCACGGCCTGTCCAAGGACAGCGCCGTCGAAATCGCCGCTCAGGCGATGGCGGGAGCCGCTGCGCTGCTCCTCGCCGAGCGCGAGGCGGGCACTATCCCCGCGCAACTCATTGATCGGGTGACGAGCCCCGGCGGCACCACAATCGCAGGATTGCTGGCCGCCGAGGAAGGTGGTTTGTCGACCGCACTGGTAGGTGCCGTCGACGCATCCATCCACGCCGACTCCCATCTCGGCTGACACCACCTGCCGCGCTGCGGCTTACCTCCCCCTTATTTTGCGCACCCGCGTACCCTCAACACAGGAACACACATGTTGCTCTTCAACGCAGTCGTGCTCTCCGTGCTCGTCATGCTGATCCTCAGCGTCGCACGCGTGCACGTCATCATCTCCCTCTTCATTGCCTCGCTCGTGGGCGGCCTGGTCGCCGGCATGGGCGTGTCCGGCACAATGGTCGCCTTCCAGGACGGCCTCGCCGGCGGCGCAAAGATCGCCCTGTCCTACGCCCTCCTCGGCGCATTCGCCATGTCGGTCGCCCACTCCGGATTGCCGCGCCTGCTGGCCAACTGGATCATCAAGAAGCTGCGCAATGCCGACGAGTCAAACTCTGCGCGCGTGGCCCGCTCCGCCAAGTGGGGCATCCTCGGCGGCGTCCTCGTCATGGGCGTGATGAGCCAGAACCTCATCCCCATTCACATCGCGTTCATCCCGCTGCTGGTTCCCCCGCTCATCGGCGTCATGAACGAGCTGAAGATGGACCGCCGCCTGGTCGCCTGTGCGATCACCTTCGGCATCGTCACCACCTACATGTTCGTGCCGATCGGCTTCGGCCGCATCTTCCTGCACGACATTCTCTACAAGAACATCGAGGACGCTGGCCTGTCCGTCGAGGGCATCGTCAACCCGATGGCCGCCATGGCGATCCCCGCTACCTCAATGGCCGTGGGCTGTGCCATCGCCCTGCTTGTCTCCTACCGCAAGCCGCGCGAGTACGAGCAGCGTGAGACCTCCTTCAGCTCCCAGGACGACAAGCCCGTCAACATGGTGAAGGTGTGGGCCGCGGTCGTGGCCCTCGTCGCCTGCTTCGTCATCCAGGCCGTCCTGACCAAGATGGACTCCGAGGCCGACCCGCTGCTCGTGGGCGCCCTCGTAGGCCTGTGCATGATGCTCGGCATGCGCGTCGTTCCGTGGCAGCAGGCCGACGACGTGTTCAGCGGCGGCATGAAGATGATGAGCCTCATCGGCCTCATCATGATCACGGCCCAGGGCTACGCGTCGGTCCTGAAGGCCTCCGGTCAGATCGAGCCGCTCGTCCAGCAGACCTCCGCGATGTTCAACGGTTCGAAGTCCCTGGCTGCGGTCATCATGCTGGTGGTCGGCCTCATCATCACGATGGGCATTGGCTCGTCCTTCTCGACCCTGCCGATCATTTCAGCGATCTACGTGCCCCTGTGCGTCGCGCTGGGCTTCTCCCCCATGGCCACGGTCGCCCTCATCGGCACCGCGGGCGCGCTGGGCGACGCCGGTTCTCCCGCGTCCGACTCGACGCTTGGCCCGACAG
>ERZ1674276.233-NODE-233-length-11274-cov-14.723861_pt1 | contig 11274 bp, 9 predicted proteins | sample MGYA00581194_ERZ1674276 | MGnify/ENA primary metagenome ERZ1674276 (study PRJEB41354, sample SAMEA4873337) | human saliva metagenome | biome: human-associated habitat [ENVO:00009003]; feature: mouth environment [ENVO:08000002]; material: saliva material...
CTCCTCATCGCAGGAGGCCTAGATGCCTCCAACCACACTCAACTCTGAAGAGCCGAGAATGTCGACTTCCAATCGGGCTTTTCGCCCCTTTCTTGAACTATTTGCCTCCCGTCGCACCGCCTCAAGAGCACCCGCAGCAGCAAAGAGCTGCTCAACTGAAGAATGTGCGCGTTTCAAGACCTTATAGGACTGACGCACGTACGGTTGCTTTCGCCCTTTCTCAAGCTCAGGCAAAGGATCTATCTCATCCACGATTGAATGTACTCCGTTCCCTCCGCAACGAGTTTGAGCCAGCTTGCTTCTCATTTACATGCATTTCGATACGAACATTGTATGGACTTGGCATCGCGACTTCACCTCGTTCAAGCTCTCGACGTAAGCTTGAGCGAAGCGCTTGAATCGAGGGATCAACTGATGCGTTATGCTCTTCTGCCATCCCAACTATGAAGGAACGCGCAGTATTAATCTCATGTTTCTCACCAAGTAGCATCACATCATCCACAGCGGATTAAAGGCTCTCCACTTGCTCCTTCGACATTCCTGTCGACCTGTTCGAAACACTGATTAAACGACGATACGCAGAAATGAGATAGTCAGTTCGTATTGCACGACGCGCAGCCAATATCTCCCTGGCCTTCGTCAACTTGTGGACCAGAAAACCACCAACCAAAGTACCTAGAATAGCGGAAACCAAGGCCATAATCGGAGGAATCAAGACTTGCATCATTTCTTCCCCTCAGACGTTGAAGCGGAACTCCACTCGATCCTTACTCCCCCTCTTTCAAAACATGAGAGAGGCACTGAGGTCAACGATAAATTGCTATTGGCTTCAATACCAACGCAGGCCCGGATATAACAGACTCCCCTGGTTCCACATCGACCCCCAAAGCCTTCGCTGGTTCAACATACTGTTCAACTACTTGTTTTAGAGTCTGGATTTCGAGCGGGGTTGGCGCAACATCCTTTGTTAGCCTCAACACCGGATACTCTTCATTGTCGGGTATGATATGAGAGACTTGACCGATTACTCCAAAATATCCACTCAATTCGCCCAAACGGCCAATAAGCCACGACTTCGAGGCAGTGATAAGAACTGGAGGGCCATCCTCACCAACAACCGTAGCCAGAATCGGAACATCATCATTGTCCCCCGATACGCCATACAAAAATTGACGGGCAGTTCTAGCTCCAACCTCAGTTTCTTTAAGCTCAGCTCCCTTCTGCGAAAATAGCGTCCCTTTCTTCATTGCCTGCTCTGCAAACCACAGATACAAGCGGAGCACCGTTTGGAGCGGCCCCAAGGATAGCTCCGCTCGAAATTCGACAGTATCTCCAATCTCAACACCCATGAGCGCACTTTTACCCCAACCATCGAAAGTACCGAACGCTTTCTTATCAGCCATGAGCTGATACCAAGCATCAAAAACAGAAAATCGCGTGCGAGTTCGCACCATCTCTTCCTCAATTTCTGAAGAGCTTTTCCGCCCCGCCCCTATTCCAGCCTTAACAACGGGAATAGTAACATCACCACTAAATCCACCTTCCCTCGCCATCGTCGTCTTGGAAACAATTTCGTCGACTCGTCCAGACTCGAGTGCAGACAGAGAGTTGATCGTAACTTCGTCGTCTAGATAGAAGAAGTCGCGATGAAGCTGTTTGCTCGGCCGCTTATACCGCTGATTCACTACACACCACTCTCACACATTGAACCTGAATTCGACTTAGAAGCCACGACTCCATGGCGCGCTTCCATTTCCACCGCGCAGAAAGCTACAGGGCTGCCATGCGTAAACACCTGAGCTCCTCGATATGCGACTGAATCTCCTCCTCGGAAGAGTATCGAGCCTTAATCTCTGACCACCAGCGGCTCGCAACAACGGGCTTCGGCCCATACCAGCCAGCAGTCTCGCATGTCCTGGTCACGATCAGTCCGTGGCGAGCTCGGGAGAGCATCACCAGAAGGACCCTCTGTTCCTCGTCCAGCGCGTCACCGTGGCTGTTCCGCTTCCCCGGCAAGTGCCCTTCCTCAAGGCCGACCACGATCACCCAGTCAAACTGTTGGCCTTTGCCGGTGTGGGCGTTGAGCAGGTGAACTCCCGGACCGACCGACCGCTTGGAATCAACACTCCTGATTGAACTTACGGCGGCCCTGGCGGTAGTGGACTCGCTCTGCTCGAGGATGTTGAACGCGTCATCGACGAGTTCTCTGGCGTCGACGTCTGCGGGGTCAAGGGAGTCTAGGACAGCGTGTCTCGCATCGGCGACCGAGGCACCCCTCGGTAGCGCGCTGACCGCCGACTGGATTAGAGCCACTGTCGCTGGATCATCGATTGCGAGCTCCCACCTGCGCACCGGAACGTGCGTCTGCTCGACGAAGGCGGCGTCAATGTTTTTCCTTCTCCACGCAGCCCTGGCGATGATCCCGATCGAGGCATCGGGCACCGCGCGGTGGATCAACGTGGCCAACCGAACCGCCAACGCTGCCTCAGCCGCCTGGTCTTGGAGCACGAGCGCGGCCGAGCAGCCCCCACCGGGCCACTTTTCCGGGATCGCGGAAACGAGACCCGACCCCGGGTCGACCTGCTCACTAATCGAGTTGACTGCCTCCAAGACCATCGGCGATGAACGGTAGGACTCACGCAGTATAATCGGGTCACCACACGTGCGCCTGACCTCCGCCTCAACTTCGGCTGGCGCAGCACCTGCCCATGAGTAGATACCCTGATGCGGGTCACCAGCGAAGGTGCGCCGATCGGTGCAACTGCGGATCGAGATGTCGAACTGCTGTAACGAGAGATCCTGGAACTCATCGACCAGGACAGCTCCGAAATGCGCCTGATAGAGCCTCGCGACCGCCGGAATACGGAGAAGTCGCTGCGCGTGCCGGAGGAGGTCATCGTAGTGCAACTGGTTCGCGTCCTGGCGCGACCGCTCGACCTTCGCTGCCAGGAGGGTCGACTCACTGCGCTCCCTCTGATCAATCGCCTCGAGTACCTCAGCGTCGGAGAGTGGGGACCTCTTAATCTCGGCGAGGAGCTGCTCTGCGTCGTACACCGCGCCACCGCCTCCAGCAGCTTCCATCGCGCGACGCATGGTGCTGGTCTTCGGCATCCCCAAATCGTCCATACGTAGGCCAATGGTCCTACCATGCGCGAGAACGACCTGGGTGGCGAAGCCGTGGAAGTTGCGCACGACGACCTGGCGGCGTGCTTTCGTCTGTCCTAGCACCGAGCGCAGACGCTCCTCAAGGTTGGCACGGGCGCGCTTCGTAAAGGTGAGAGCGAGCACTCTCTGGTTCGGCTTCAGCAAGTCAATCTGGTGAGCGGCCCTGTGCGCCAGCACCTCGGTCTTTCCGCACCCCGGCGGTGCGACGATCAACAGGTGGTTCTTCTCCGATGTCGCTGCAGCGTGCTGTTCCTCGCTAAGCACGACCGTACTCACTGCCGACTCAGCTCATCGAGCTTGCGGACTAGTCTGGTTACACTACCGATTTTCTCAGCAGTGCCTGTGTCCAATACTACCGAGATACAGGTCGCCGCTTCGACCTTCCCCTTCTTGCGACAGAACTCCGCCACCTGGCGCGCGGAAACATCTTCGAGCGCAGCGGCTCCGGATGCCTGGAGGATCCCCTGCTCTCGACAGAAGCCGCCGTCGATGAGCGCCTGCGCGGCGACCGGGCCGCCAAGAGCGCGCGTGTATTCATCTTCGAGATCGATGTCAGAGATGAAGACCTGCTTGTCGACAACATCCCCCATCTTACTCTTAAACGCACCCACCCACTTGCCGCTCTCCGCCTTATCCACAAGACCGAGCAAGGTCGGCCCGAATCCGCGAGGGCCCAGGAGGGGGAAGACGTTCGTGAACTTGTCGGCTCCGTCCAGCTCGATGACCACTGCGCCAATCCGGTCGAGGTCGATGCCAAGCTTCGTGGCGACTGCCTCAACGATCACTCGGTCAGCATCGCCCTCCACGAGGACGACGAACCTCGCTGTCAGCGCTTCGAGCAGGCGCGGCGACCACCAGTGAGCCCGCACTTTCTCGACATTCGTCAGTCTTTCGTCGCCAATCTGCCGGCATTCTCCGTGCCGGTCTACAGCGATTACCTCCGAGGGTTCGAACCGGTGGAGGATGTATGGTGAGTGAGTGACGATAATCTTCTGATTACCATCACCGCTCAGTAAGTCTGCGACTGTCCTCTGGCTGGCCGGATGTAAGTGGAGTTCCGGCTCATCGATCGCGAGGACGTTCGCAGTCCCCTCAGCCAAATCAAAGAGTGTCATCGCCATAAGCTGACGAACACCGTCAGACTGCTCCATCAGCGAGACCTGGTCGTCACCCCGGTTAAGGAAGATCGTCACATCTTGGAGCACGTCGGCGGACGGGTCTGTAACAGTGCGGACCGCGAAGTCACGCGTCGTTGTCGAGCGCGGCATCGCGCGGCTAAGGTGAGCAGCCACTTTTTCAAGGAGTTCCGCGACCGACTCGTTACCAGCCAGCTCCTCGTTGAACTGCTCCAGGATGCTCCTCAACTTGTCCTCGTTGGTACCGAGGTCGGCCGCGGCCAGCAAGGTCCGGACCGGACTGTGCGCACCCTCGATCATCGACGAGCCCCTCGTCGCCTTGAGGAACCGCCACCCAAAGGCCTCAAGCTGCTCGCGGCTCGGTGCTCGCGTATGACCACTCTCCGGGAACCACCGACGTACCGTTACGGCCTCGTCGTCCTCTGGATCCACCTCCACCATCATCTGGACCCAGAGGTACTCACTGACCTGATCATTGACGATGGTGATCTCATCGGGGAAAACCCGCCTGTTCTCGTCCGTGAAGTCCGTCCACATGGCATTGACGACGAGCGGCTGGTTGGAATCCCTCAGGTCCCCAGAGGTCAACGTCTGGTACAGTCCGGCGGTGCTCGACCCCAAAAGCAAGTTGAGCATTCGGAGGATCGACGACTTGCCGACGTCGTTTGCGCCGACGATCACAGCATGTCGGCGCAACTCAAGACTCAGGTCCTGAATCCGGCTGTGATTGGCGATGCTCACTCGCGATAATCGCATTTACACTTATCCTCTCGCGCTCAGGCGCTACGACGGGGCTCCAAAGAACGTTCTTCCCAATCCATTATGCTCACCGAGCGTGGCGAGAAATGCCCGAGGCACACAGAAAATAACTCTGTTAGGTTGGACACCCGCCTGCGAACAAATTCATTTTCATAAGCAAAATCCGGATGACTGGCAGCCATAAACCGACGCTACTTCTTACTCCCAGACGTAAGTCCGCTTCGGAACTCCACGACGTCTCCGTCTTCCATGACGTAGTCCTTGCCTTCCATGCGGACCTTGCCGGCGGCCTTTGCCGCGGCCATGGAGCCGGCCTCGACCAGGTCATCGTAGGAGACGACTTCGGCCTTGATGAAGCCCTTCTCGAAGTCCGTGTGGATGACGCCGGCGGCCTTGGGGGCGGTGTCGCCCTTGTGGATCGTCCAGGCGCGCGCTTCCTTCTCACCGGCGGTGAGGTAGGTCTGCAGGCCGAGGGTGTCGAAGCCGACGCGGGCCAGCTTGTCCAGGCCGGACTCGTCCTGGCCGGATTCGGCGAGCATCTCGCGGGCGTCCTCGTCGTCCAGTTCGACCAGCTCAGCCTCGAACTGGGCGTCCAGGAAGATGGCCTCGGCGGGCGCAACGAGGGCGCGCAGTTCGTCCTTCATCTCCTCGTTGTCCATCTCGGCGGCGTCCATGTTGAACACGAAGATGAAGGGCTTGGAGGTCATGAGCTGGAAGGAGCGCAGCGCGTCCTGGTCCAGCTTGGCGCCCTCGGGGCCGGACAGCAGCTCGCCGCGCTCCAGCAGCCCGAGAGCCTGGCGCGCGGTCTCGAGGACGATCGGCTCGGTCTTCTTGCCTCGCACCTCCTTCTCGAGGCGCGGGATCTGCTTCTCGATCGTCTGCATGTCGGCGAGGATCAGCTCGGTCTTGATGGTCTCGATGTCCGAGGCCGGGTCCACCTTGCCGTCGACGTGCACGACGTCGGGGTCGGAGAAGGCGCGCGTGACCTGGCAGATCGCGTCTGCCTCGCGGATGTTGGCGAGGAACTGGTTGCCCAGGCCCTCACCCTCGGAGGCACCACGCACGATGCCGGCGATGTCCACGAAGGACACGGTGGCGGGCAGGATGCGCTGGGAGCCGAAGATATCCGCGAGCTTGTTCAAGCGCGGGTCGGGCAGGGGAACGACGCCGACGTTGGGCTCAATGGTCGCGAAGGGGTAGTTCGCGGCGAGCACGGTCGCGCGGGTCAGGGCGTTGAACAGGGTGGACTTGCCGACGTTGGGCAGTCCAGCGATACCGATAGTAAGAGACACGCCCCCATCCTATCGGAGCAGGCCCGGTGGTGTTGCCCTACTTCGTGTGGTTTGGCCCAGCGACGCGGGGCGCGTGGGGACGCGCGGGCGCCATGCCGGCCTTCTTGAGGTCGGCGCGCAGGTCGCGGGGCAGCGCGAAGGTCGTGGACTCGGTTTCGGTGCGGGCCACCTCAACGGTGGGGAATCCGCGCTCCTGTAGCCATTCGATGACCTCGCGCACGAGGATTTCGGGCACGGACGCGCCGGAGGTGAGGCCCACGGTGCGGGCACCCTCGAACCAGGATTCCTCGAGCTCGTCGGCCTTGTCGACGCGGTAGGCGGCGCCCGCCCCGGCCTCAAGCGCGACCTCAACGAGGCGCACAGAGTTCGAGGAGTTCGCCGAGCCGACGACGACCATGACGTCCACCTGGGGCGCGATGTGCTTGACGGCGCCCTGGCGGTTCTGGGTGGCGTAGCAGATGTCGTCCGACGGCGGGTCGATGAGCTGCGGGAAGCGCTGACGCAAGCGGTCGACGGTCTCGCGGGTCTCGTCGACGGAGAGCGTGGTCTGGGAGATCCACACGACGCGCGAGGGGTCGCGCACGACGACGTTATCGACCTCGTCGGGGGTGCCGACGACCTGGATGTGGTCGGGGGCCTCGCCGAAGGTGCCCTCAACCTCCTCGTGGCCCTGATGGCCCACCAGGATGATGTCGTAGTCTTCCTTCGCGAAGCGCACGGCCTCGCGGTGCACCTTGGTCACGAGCGGGCAGGTCGCGTCGATCGTCGCCAGGTGGCGGGTGGCTGCCGAGGCGTGCACCGCCGGGGAGACGCCGTGCGCGGAAAAGACGACGCGGGCACCCTCGGGCACCTCGTCGGTCTCCTGCACGAAGATCGCGCCGCGCTTGGTCAGCGACTCGACGACGAACTTGTTGTGGACGATCTCCTTGCGCACGTATACGGGCGCGCCGTAGAGCTCGAGGGCTTTTTCAACGACGTCGACGGCGCGGTCCACGCCGGCGCAGTATCCGCGGGGGGCGGCCAAGAGGATGCGGCCGCTGCCCTCACCGTGGGAGGAGGGCAGGGGGGTCTCGGCGCTGGCTCGCAGGTCGACGTTTTCATTCATGCGTCCACCCTAGCGCCCGCGGCCCAGGGCGTGCGCGCGCTCGTGGCAATCCCACACGCTCCTCATCGACGAGGCCGGGGCTGTCCACAGGCGTACGCTGCGGCAGCGCGGAGGGGACTTTCCTGTGGCATGCTGAGTGGCGTGACATTGCCTGATACTCATGCTGCGCCGCCTCCGGGCGGCTCGTCCCAGCCTCGTCCGCCCGCCACGAAGGCGGCTGATACGACGCGGGATAATCCGTGGCCGCTGCGCAGGCTGACGGAGAACATCAAGGTGTACGTGGACCGCATGAGCCCCCTGTGGGTCGAGGGACAGGTCGTCGAATACAAGGTGCGCCCGGGCGCGAAGATGCACTTTTTGACGCTGCGCGACCTCGAGACGGACACGTCGATGACGGTGACCGCGTGGGCGGGCGTCATGGATTCCACGCCCCTCACCGAGGGCGCGCGCGTGGTGACGCGCGTGAAGCCGGTGTTCTGGGAGCGTTCGGGCCGCCTCAACCTGCAGGCCGCGGAGATTCACCTCCAGGGCGTGGGTGATCTGCTGGCCCAGATTGAGGCGCTGCGTGCCCGCCTGGCCGCCGAGGGCCTGTTTGCGGATGCACGCAAGAAAGCGCTGCCGTTCCTGCCGCGCACGATCGGTCTGATCTGCGGACGAAACGCGAAGGCGAAGGACGACGTGGTCGTGAACGCGTCGGACCGCTGGCCATCCGCCCGCTTCGAGATCCGCGAGGTCGCCGTGCAGGGCGATCACTGCGTGCCCGAGGTGGGCCGCGCCCTCCTCGAACTGGACGCCATGGACGACGTGGATGTCATCGTCATCGCGCGCGGCGGCGGCGCGGTCGAAGATCTCCTTCCCTTCTCCGACGAGCGCCTCGTGCGCGCCGTCGCGGACGCCCGCACGCCCATCGTCTCCGCAATCGGCCACGAGGGGGATTCTCCCCTGCTGGACCTGGTCGCCGACTACCGGGCCTCGACCCCGACGGATGCGGCTCGCCGCATCGTGCCGGACCGCGCCCGCGAGCGCGACGGCATCTCTCAGGCGCTGACCCGCATGCGCGGGGCGCTGGGCGCGCGCCTGGCGACAGAGCGCTCGAACCTGACGCTCATCGCGTCACGCCCGGTGCTCCAAGGCCCGGAGGCGATCGTCGAGGGGCACCGTGTAGCCCTCACGCAGCGGGTCACCGCAATGCGATCGGCGATCGAGCGTCGGCTCGCCTCGGAGCGCCAGCAACTGACTCGCTCGCGCGCGACCCTGACGGCCCTGTCTCCGCAGGCGACGCTGGACCGCGGCTACGCGCTGCTGAAGACTCCCTCCGGCGCGCTCATCACCTCTTCGGCGCAGATCAAGAAGGGCGACCTCATCGAAGGCATCCTCGCGTCGGGCCGCATGGTCGCCCAGGTCGTGGGTGCCACCAACCCCACTCCTCCCGCGGACGCGCCCGACACAGGCGCCTGACACTCAGGGTCCCGGCCTCGTCCCCGAACCTCTCACCCAAAGGAACACTCTCATGACCACGAACGACCAGCTCCCCGATCCCCAGTCCCTCGGCTACGAGGAGGCGCGCGACGAGCTCGTGCGCATCGTCCAGACCCTCGAGGGCGGGCAGGCCCCGCTGGAGGACACTCTCACAATGTGGGAACGTGGCGAGGCCTTGGCAGCCCGCTGTTCCCAGATCCTGGACGGCGCCCAGGCTCGTCTTTCTGAGCGCACCACCACGCCCTCCCCCGAAGCGCGCTAATCTAAAACTCACAGATTCACCCGCGCCCCCAGGTGAGGAGACATCATGACGGTGCAATCTCAGCCCCACGTGCTCGCGATCGGCGAAGCTCTCATCGATGTCGTCATCACGCACGAGCAGCCTGAATGCCCCTGCGAGATCCCGGGCGGCTCGCCCGCGAACGTCGCCCTGACGCTGGGGCGCCTCGGCCGTCCGGTGGCGCTGGCGACCTGGTTCGGCGCGGATACGCGCGGCCGCCTCATCGACTTCCACATGAACGATTCGGGAGTGCACATCACCCCAGCGTCGCGCGGCGCCTCGCACACGTCGACGGCCCTCGCGCGCCTGGACGAAAACGGCGCGGCCTCCTACACCTTCGATCTCGAGTGGGCGCCGACCGCCCCGATTGAGGTCCCAGAGACCGCTCAGATCATCGAGGCCGGCTCAATCTCCGCGATCATTGAGCCCGGCGCCTCTGCCGTCCTCGACGCGCTGGCCCGGGGCCGCGAGCACGCGCTCATCTTCTTCGACCCGAACGCCCGCCCCTCGATCATGGGTGAACCCGCGGCCGCACTCGCCTCCCTCGAGCGTTTTATCGCCCTGGCGGACGTCGTCAAGGTGTCCGACGAGGACATCGACTGGCTGACCGGCGGCGCCTGCATCGACGAGGTCGTGGATCGTTGGCTCGGCATGGGCGTCTCGCTCGTGGTCGTCACGCGCGGCAAGCACGGGAGCGACGTTGCCACGGCCTCGGGCCTGCGCTTCACGAAGACCCCGGGCGACGTCGAGGTCGTCGACACGGTCGGCGCGGGCGACTCTTTCATGGGCGGCATGATCGACGCCATGTGGGGCATGGGCCTGCGAGGCGCCGAGGCGCGCGAGGCGCTGCGCACCCTTCCCGAGGAGCAGGTCCGCGCCATCATCGACCGCGCGAGCGCCGTCTCCGACGTAACCGTCTCGCGCAAGGGCGCGAACCCGCCCTGGGCGCACGAGCTCTCCTAAGATCGCCACACACGTGACGAGGCCGGTCCCCACAACGGGGTCCGGCCTCGTTCGACGCACGCGCGGCATAATCGGCACGCGTTTATTTTCCCATGCGGCGCTCCCGCTGCGCGTAGGAGCGCAGGGCGCGCAGGAAGTCGACGCGGCGGAAGTCCGGCCAGTAGACCTCGCAGAAGTAGTACTCGGAGTGCACGGACTGCCACAGCATGAAGCCCGACAAGCGCTGCTCGCCCGAGGTACGGATGACGAGGTCGGGGTCGGGCTGGTCCTTCGTGTACAGGTGCGCGGTGATATCCGCGTCGGTGAAGGAGTCGGCGAGCTCGTCGAGGGTGCGCCCCTGGGCCGACGCCTCGCGCATCATGGATCGCACGGCCTCGGTAATCTCGTGTCGTCCGCCGTAGCCAACGGCGATATTGACGGTCATTCCCTGCACGCCGGCGGTGCGCGCGACGGACGCACGCACGTCCTCGGATACCTTTTCGGGCAGCAGGGAGAGGTCGCCGACGACGGCCAGCTTCCAGCGCCCCTGGTCCGCCAGGAGGGAGACGGCCTCGCAGATGATGCGCAGCAGCTCGCCCAGCTCGCCGGCATCGCGCGAGAGATTATCGGTGGACAGGAGCCACAGCGTCACGATCGACACACCCGCGTCGTCGGACCACTGGAGGAACTCGCTGATCTTCCCGGCGCCAGCGCGGTGTCCCTGCGAGGCGGTCGCGCCCAGGGACTTCGCCCAGCGACGGTTACCGTCCAGGATCACGCCGATGTGGGCGGGCACGGCGGCGTCAGACAACTCGGCTTTGAGGCGACGCTCGTACATGTCGTAGAGCATGTTCCACTGGGCCATGATGTCCCTCCTGCTACTGTCGCACCCCGTGGTGCGGCGTACTCTTATGACATTAAGGGTATCGCGCCGTAGGACGGCAGGGAAACACAAGCACTCTCGAAGAGCGAGAACACGCCTATCGCAACAAGTTACGGCGTAGTAACCTACGGACTCGTAAGAAATGTTGACAGATTGACAGGGGGAACAGATGAGGATTGCATCGCTCACGCCCAAGGAATGGTTCTCGGGCCAGCTCGTGCAGATCAAGCCGA
>ERZ1674276.236-NODE-236-length-11215-cov-9.210663_pt1 | contig 11215 bp, 6 predicted proteins | sample MGYA00581194_ERZ1674276 | MGnify/ENA primary metagenome ERZ1674276 (study PRJEB41354, sample SAMEA4873337) | human saliva metagenome | biome: human-associated habitat [ENVO:00009003]; feature: mouth environment [ENVO:08000002]; material: saliva material...
GTCCAAGCTGTTCGTCATATGCGTATGATGAATCAGGAAATTCGTCGCATTCAAAACCTACGTGAGGACGAACTTTATGTTGCTGCCAAGGATTTGCAAGTCCCTGTAGAATTGGTTCAATATGTCCATGAACATGGAAAATTGCCAGTTGTAAACTTTGCGGCCGGAGGCGTTGCAACGCCAGCAGATGCTGCGCTTATGATGCAATTAGGGGCAGAGGGTGTCTTTGTAGGTTCAGGTATTTTCAAGTCAGGAGATCCTGTTAAACGAGCGAGCGCCATTGTTAAGGCTGTGACTAACTTCCGTAATCCTCAAATACTAGCTCAAATCTCTGAAGATTTAGGAGAAGCCATGGTTGGTATTAATGAAAATGAAATCCAAATTCTCATGGCTGAGCGAGGAAAATAGATGAAAATCGGAATATTGGCCTTGCAAGGTGCCTTTGTAGAACATGCAAAAGTGCTAGATCAATTAGGAGTCGCTAGTGTTGAAATCAGAAATCTAGAGGATTTTCAGAAAGAACAGAGTGACTTGTCGGGTTTGATTTTACCTGGAGGAGAGTCTACAACCATGGGCAAGCTCTTACGAGATCAGAACATGCTGATTCCCATTCAAGAAGCCATTCTATCTGGCTTACCAGCCTTTGGAACCTGTGCGGGTTTAATTTTGCTGGCTAAGGAAATCGCTTCTCAAGAAGAGAGTCATCTAGGAACTATGGATATGGTGGTCGAGCGCAATGCCTATGGGCGTCAATTAGGAAGTTTCTATACTGAGGCAGAATGTAAGGGAGTAGGTCAGATTCCAATGACCTTTATCCGTGGTCCAATTATCAGTAGTGTTGGAGAAAATGTAGAAATTCTAGCAACAGTGGACAATCAAATCGTTGCAGCCCAAGAAAAAAATATGTTGGTGACATCTTTTCATCCAGAGTTGACTGATGATGTGCGCTTACACCAGTACTTTATCGAAATGTGTAAAGAAAAAAGATAGTAAAAAATCACTTCCTGTGCTATAGTAATTGAAATTTTTTTAGTTTTTGCGTTAGAACTGTTTCCTCAGTCCTAGCGCCTTTTCTTTTTGATAAGTCTGCTTGGTGGAGAGTAGTTTGTAAACGATTCTGAGAATCTTATGAGCACAAGCAATGACTGCTTTCATCTTGTTTCCTCTTTGGGAAATTCAATTGTAAAACTCTAAGCAGGCTCTGCTTGCTTAGAGTTTTACATATGCTACTATTTTCGTTATAGCTAACTTTAATTCTCATTTATTAAGTATACCTAAGTTTTATGTTTAAATTTTGTATAGAGTAGCTGTACCTCTTAACAAAGCTATATTTACGCTTTCAATCAAGCCTCGTTTATGATACTATTATGGTAATAGAAAAAATTCTTAGTTCACTAAAGAACTTTATTCGAAATCCAGAGGAAATAGAAATTTTATCCATTAAAAATACGTTTCATAAATTACTTACTTGATATTAATAGAATTCCAATATTGTGTAATTAAATCAAAGATGACACTGGAATCAGGAGGATTTATTATGGTTAATAATGTAGCTGTTAAAGTCTCAAACCTTTCAAAAGAATTTTTGTTAGGGCAAGACAAAACTGTCTCTATTTTGAAAGATGTTTCTTTATCTGTCAATTATGGGGAATTTATATCAATACTTGGTGTCAGTGGTTCTGGAAAGTCTACTTTGCTAAGTTGCTTATCAAGTTTATCTGAACCAACAAGTGGCGAAGTTATTATCAATGGTGTAAATCCATATACCTTAAAAGAAGGGAATCTTGCTAAATTTAGAAGGCAAGATATTGCAATAATTTTTCAAAACTATAATCTGGTACCCGCTCTACCTGTACTAGAAAATGTTACACTTCCTCTGAGACTCTCAGGAAAGAGTGTTGATAGCAATAAAGTAAAAAAAATGTTGGATAGTTTGAATTTTAAAGCAGAACTATCATCATTAGTTGCTACCTTATCAGGTGGAGAACAGCAAAAAGTGGCTATTACTCGTGCAATAATAGCTGATAGTAAAATTATTTTTGCTGATGAGCCAACAGGAGCTCTGGACAGCGTCTCAAGAAAACTTATTTTTGAAACACTTCGTAATTTAGCGAGTCAAGGAAAATGTGTGTTTATGGTCACTCATGATATTGAGTTGGCTTCAAAAACTGACAGAGCACTCATTTTAAAAGACGGAAAAATATCTCGACAAATTATTAAACCTTCAGCTGATGAGCTCTACCAAGCACTTGAAAGTAGTAAAGATTAATTTGAGGAGGATTTATTATGCTAAAATTAATCATTTACCAATTTCAGTACTCAAAAAGACAATGGTTAGGAACAATACCATTACTATTTGTATCTAGCCTGATTGTTGGAACATCCTTATTTGGTATTGCTAGTTCAATAAAGACTGCTAATATTAACGCTTCACAACTTTTTCAAATGCTAATAATTTTTGGCGGGACTACTCTATTTTTCCTTATTTCAAATAATATAAGACTGCTAATAGATATCTTTAAAAAGGATTACCAATTATGGGCTATCTTAGGCGCAAGCAGAACTCAGCTATCTTTATTAGTATCTGGACAGTTTTATTTAATGGCAGTGATTGTTAGTAGTATTGGTACAATACTTTCATTTTTTGTGACAGATAGTTACTACAAATTTTTACAAAATTTATTAGGAAGAGATGAGTTACCTGATTTAGTTATTACAGCTAACATTCAATCAATTTTATTGAGTGTTTTTATAGTCCCAACAATTGTCGGGATAGGGGCTTACTTTTATTCAAGTCGAATACTTAAAATATCATCAATATTAAAACCAAAAAAGAAAAAAAGAAAAGTTACAGTAACTAGATTTGTTAACATCTCTGTTCGTTTATTCCTATGGTTACTATGTATAGGTGCTATTGTTTCAGCAGGTTTTATCAGAAACAAAGAAATAATTGAAAAACAGTCAAGCATAATATTATTTTTATTAATTATTCACATCCTTATTATTCAATCACTATCTCCATCAATTCAAGTGTTTCTAATAAAATTTTTAATGAGGATATTTCCAACTGAAAATTATGTAATCAATACAGGCTTTTGGAATCTACTATCCAATCCTAGTTATTTAAAAAGTATACAAACTTCAATGAGCATGGGAGTAACTCTCATTTCTGGGTTTATTCTTTACACCCAAAATATGTATTCATTCATGAATACAGCAAACGGAGTAAACGAAGCAAGAGCTTCCTTTATTGCTTATATGTCTGCACCAATTATTCTGATTATTACTAGTTCTATTTCTCTTACAATTTTATCTTCTAATAAAGATATTGAAGACATTAAACAGTTAAAGACACTGGGAGTGTCAAGATCACAACTTTTTAAAATACGTATAGGCGAGGCAATAATACATTCGGTGTTAATTTTATTAGTATCAGTAATTTTCAATTTAATTATTTTAATTTTAGTTAGCTTTATTGGCCAACTTTTAGGCCAAAGTGTAGTAGATATATCGGGTTTTTGGCAACCGAGTCTTATAGTTATTTCTTTGTTAGTTATTTTTTATAGTATTACAAAGGAATTTTATATATTTCGAGATAGATAAATTGGAATAGTTACTGATTCAAAAGAATACAGACACGTTTCAATCATGACTTCCATTATAAAAACCTCCTGTTAACTATTTGAACAATAGAACAAGGGGCTACTAGTAAGATATTTTCATGCTCAAGGCATATTCGAGTTATCTCATGACTCTTGTTCATGCAGTTTTACATACAGGCTAGGAAAAACCCTATTAAAGATCACGGATTGGTATTGTTCACCTTCATTATAGGCTAAACATCTTTTTCTGTCATGAGTTAGCAGGCTCTGCCTGATTAGAGTTTTACATGTAATCTATTTTAATAGTAATGTTTTATCATTTTCAGGAGAACGTAGTTTTGACTCGTTCTCTTTTTTGTTGTGATACTTATTTCAAGGAATATTTGGTAGGATTGGAGTGAAAAAAGATTAACTAGGAAAGAAGGAAGTATATGGAAGCCATTTATCAACGTGATTCGGATCAAGATGGATTAACTGATGCTCAAGAATTGGCGCTAGGAACCAATCCTCTTAGCGCAGATTCTGATGGTGATGGACGTTCAGATTTAGTGGAAATAGAAGAAGGAACCAATCCCTTAGAAAAGGATTTACAAGACATAGACCAAACAAGTATAACTGAATCGTCATCAGTATTTATGGAAATGAAACAAAAGATTTCAGATATGATGGAGAGTCACTACAAGGAATTTATACAGGCTCTGATTAGTATTGAAACAGGGATTGAAAACCAACAAGACCTAGAAGACTTATATACTTACTACATGAGAACAGATGCTGTTTCTCTTTTGTCTAGTAATTTAGAAACCAGTCCTCAAGAGGTGGAAATGGAGATAGAGTTGTAGGGGAATCATGTGATTCTCCTATTTTAGTATAGATGAAAGGAGCGAGTATGGAAGTAGTGCAATTATTGGCTATGTTTCGTGGAACAATTCCAAAAGATAGGGAGAAAATGGACCTATTTCTTCGTTATCAAGCGCAACATTTTGATGAGAAATGGCAGGACTTGGTAGAGAGTTTTTTGGCTGAAGAGGGCAAGATAGAAGAGATTCCTCACGTCTATTCTTTTTATCAAGATATTGTTTCTTTCTTAGAGGCTAGTTCTGAAAATAATGACCAAGATTTAGAAAGTTACACAAGAACTTTTGGACAAGCGGGTCTAGATAAATTATCTCAATTAAGTAATTTTGAGAAAAACTTGGTGCTAGAAGTCGCAATCTATAACCTTTCCACTCGATTTTACATCCAATCTGAAAAAAAGAAGTTAGAACCATTAAGTGAGCTTGTATGTCATCAGAATAAGGATGTCAATTTAGTCAATGTCTATCGAGTTGCGAATAATCTATCTGACCGTATTAGTAGAGATATAGAGGAATTTCTTCTAATGGTTGACTCAAAAGAGCTTAAAAAAGAAGTTCTTGAGATTCATTTTGAAGAAAAAGAGGGAGATGTTCTAGCCTATTTGGGTTCAGAATTGATGGCTACTTTAGATACCGTTACGGATCTTGTCCATCATGAAGAAAACTACACACAACTCCCACTGACACAAAAGCTGAAGATTATTACTCATTTTGATGAAGTGAAAGCTATAAGAGAAAAGTCTAATCAAGTAGAGGAATCTTTATCTCCTTCAAGTGATATTGAACAGGAAACGGAAGAAACGAACTCTTTTTCTAATGTCGATAAAATTGTAGAAGAAGCTTTGAGGGAATATCCAATCGGTTCACAAGTAAGTTATAAAGGACAAGTATTTCAGTTGGTTTCGATTGAAAATGCTCAGTTAAATGACTTGGTTCGCCTAGAACTATTCAGTGATTCCAACCAGTTATTTGAAGAGAATCCTATCTTATACTTGAACAGTTTAGAAGAGATTGAACAAGTATTGTCTCATGTAGAACTTGAAAAAGATGATTCAGAGATTGAGATTGATCCATCAAGTGAAAGTCAGGAAATAGATTTGTTTTCCTACCTGGAAGAAGATAATGAAAAGGAAAAGGATAAGGAAACAAAACCTTTAATTTCAGGTATAGAAGAGACGGATGTTACTGTTCAAGATTTTGTTTTTCCAGATGACTTAGAGGACTTTTATCCTAAGACAAATCGAGAAAAGATTGAAACGAATATCGCCGCAATTAAACTTGTTAAAAGATTAGAAAAAGAGGGACGACAAGCGAATCCAGAAGAACAAGAACTACTAGCCAAGTATGTCGGATGGGGTGGCCTTGCCAATGAATTTTTTGATGAACTCAATCCAAAGTACGAATCAGAACGTTTAACTCTTAGGAGCTTAGTAAGTAAATCAGAATACTCCACCATGAAACAAAGTTCTCTTACAGCCTATTATACAGACCCAATGATTATTCGCCAGATTTGGCAAAAATTACTGGATGATGGTTTTGAAGGAGGAAGGATTTTAGATCCTTCTATGGGGACTGGGAACTTCTTTGCGGCTATGCCTAGAAGTATACGAGAGAGGTCAGAACTCTATGGAGTTGAATTAGACAGCGTGACAGGCGCAATCGCAAAACAACTCCACCCCAATACCCATATTGAAGTGCGAGGATTTGAAGAAGTTCCCTATCAAAATAATAGTTTTGATTTAGTCTTAACGAATGTTCCATTTGGAAATTTTCGGATTGCTGATAAAAACTATGATAAACCTTATATGATTCACGACTACTTTGTCAAACACTCACTTGATTTAGTAAGAGACGGAGGACAAGTTTCGATTATCTCTTCTATCGGGACAATGGATAAGCGGACAGATAATGTCTTACAAGAGATTAAAACCAACACTCATTTTTTAGGGGGTGTTCGTTTGCCGGATACGGCTTTTAAAAAGATTGCAGGTACTCGAGTGACCACAGATCTCCTCTTCTTTCAAAAGGATCAAGCAAAGAATCTTAATGAGGAGGAACTTGTCTTTAGTGGCTCTATTCCCTTTGAGGAGGATAAGCGTGTCTGGATCAATCCTTATTTTGATGGGAAATACAATACACAAGTTTTGGGTCAATATGAGGTACGTAATTTTAATGGAGGAACTCTCAATGTTAAGAGGGTATCAGAAACATTAGCTACTGACATAATGAAAGCATTCGAGAATGTGGAAGCACCTAGACCAATTGACAACTCTTTGAAAGCACCTGTTTTTATCCAAGAAGAAGTGGATAATTCTATTCCAAGTCGTATACGTGAGGACTTAGCGCTCTATTCTTTTGGATATGAGGGAAAGCAAATTTATTACCGAGATACGCATGGCATTCGGAAAAGTTCAAAAGTAGATGAAATTAGTTATTATGTAGATGAGAAGGGAGATTTTAAAGCTTGGGACAGTTCTTTGTCTGAACATAAAATAGACCGATTCGTGCAACTTCATTTGACAGATGAGGAAGCACTAGATGTTTACAAGTCAGAAGAAGCGAGTAAAAGAGGGAAATATAAGGGACTGTTCAAAAAAACTGTCTTTTATGAAAGTCCCTTATCGAATAAGGATATTAGTCGTATTAAGGGCATGGTTGATTTGAGAGAGACCTATCAAGCCTTAATTGAAATTCAACGTCATCAAGATTATAGTCGGACAGATTTTCAGGTATTACTTAGTAAACTCAATCATGACTATGACCGCTTTGTAAGTCAATTTGGCTACTTGAATGCCTCAGTCAATCGGAACTTATTTGATAGTGACGATAAGTATTCCTTACTAGCTAGTTTAGAAGATGAATACATTGATTCTAAAGATCAGAAAGTAAAATATAAAAAATCTTTAGCCTTTGAGAAAGCATTGGTTAGGCCGGAGAGAGTGATTACAAGAGTATCAACTGCTTTAGATGCCTTAAACTCTAGTTTATCGGATGGTAGAGGGGTTGATTTAGACTATATGGTATCAATTTACCCTGAGCATAGCCAAGCTGCTATTTTAGATGAGTTAGGTGACCAGGTTTTAATGGATCCAGAAAGCTATTTAAGAGGGGAAAAAAAATATCTTTCTAAGAACCAGTTTTTGTCAGGAGATATTCTCAACAAGATAGAAGTAGTTCAACTATTAGTGGAGGAAAACAATCAAGAATGTGACTGGTCTCATGCTTTAGATTTGTTAGAATCTGTTCGTCCTCCACGGATTCATCTGGCAGATATTGAGTTTAAAATAGGGTCACGTTGGATTCCTCAATCCGTTTATGGTAAGTTTGCTTTTGAATGTTTTACTAATCGTGAATTTGAATTGTCTTCGCCTGATGTTGAACAAGTCATTGAAGTGAATCCTGTCGATGGCCAGGTTCATTTAAGGACATCATTTGCTTATCGCTATCCAAGTGCTAAAGATAGTAGTCTTGGAGTTAATGGGTCACGTTATGATACAGGAAGAAAGATTTTTGAGAATTTACTAAATTCAAACCAACCGACGATTACTATGACTGTTACGGAAGGAGAAAAGAAAAAGACCATAACAGATTTGGAAAAAACCTCTGTTCTAAGAGCAAAAGAGCAGCATTTACAAGAGCTCTTTCAAGACTTTGTCTCACGGTATCCAGAAGTCCAACAAGTCATTGAGGAAAGCTATAATCGTCTTTATAATCGAACGGTTAGTCGAGAGTATGACGGTAGCCATCTAGTTATTGATGGCTTGGCACAAAACATCAGTTTTCGTCCTCACCAAGAGAATGCCATTCAAAGAATCGTAGAAGAAAAAAGAGCCTTGTTAGCTCATGAGGTAGGTTCAGGAAAGACCTTGACCATGCTTGGTGCTGGGTTTAAATTAAAGGAGTTGGGGATGGTTCATAAGCCATTGTATGTGGTGCCCTCTAGTTTGTCTGCTCAATTTGGCCAAGAAATCATGAAATTTTTCCCTACTAAAAAAGTCTTTGTGACCACTAAGAAAGATTTTGTGAAGGCGAGAAGAAAACAATTTGTGTCACGTATTATTACAGGAGATTACGATGCTATTGTCATTGGGGATTCTCAATTTGAAAAAATCCCTGTCAGTAAGGAAAGACAGATGAACTATATTGAGGATAAACTCAATGAACTACGAGAGATTAAAACACATTCTGAAAATAAGTATACTGTTAAAGAAGCAGAACAATCAATAAGTGGTCTAGAGAAACAATTGGAAGAACTCCAACGTTTCAATCGTGATAGTTTTATTGATTTTGAGAACTTAGGAATTGATTTTCTCTTTGTGGATGAAGCACATCACTTTAAAAATATTCGTCCAATTACTGGACTTGGAAATGTAGCAGGGATTACCAATACAACTTCTAAGAAGAATGTGGATATGGAAATGAAGGTTCGACAGATTCAGGAAGAACATGATTGTAAAAATATTGTCTTTGCGACAGGAACACCTGTTTCCAATTCTATTAGTGAGTTATATACTATGATGAACTATATTCAACCAGATATCTTAAAACGCTATCAAGTTGATTATTTTGACTCTTGGGTAGGTGCTTTTGGAGAAATTCAAAACTCTATGGAATTAGCTCCTACAGGGGATAAGTACCAACCTAAGAAACGATTTAAAAAGTTTGTCAATCTACCTGAGTTGATGAAAATCTATAAAGAAACAGCCGACATTCAAACACAAGATATGTTGGATTTACCTGTACCAGAAGCCCATATTATCCCTATTGAGAGTGAGTTAACTGAAAACCAGAAACTCTATTTAGAAGAATTAGTTATGAGGTCAGATATGGTCAAATGTGGAACAGTTGATCCGAGTCAGGATAACATGTTAAAGATAACAGGTGAGGCACGGAAACTAGCTATTGATATGCGTTTATTGGACTCCAGCTATAGTCTAGCAGACAATCATAAACTGCTTCAGGTAGTGGATAATGTTGAGAGAATTTATCGTGAGGGAATGGAAAATAAGGCTACTCAGATGATTTTTTCAGATATTGGCACACCTAAGAAAAAAGATAATGGCTTTGATGTTTATTCTGAGATTAAGGCTTTATTAGTTGATAGAGGAATCCCTAGTAAGGAAATTGCCTTTGTACATGATGCCAATAGTGATGAAAAAAAGAATAGTTTGTCTCGAAAGGTCAATGCAGGAGAGGTGCGGATTCTCCTTGCCTCAACTGAAAAAGGAGGAACAGGTTTAAATGTTCAGAGCAAGATGAAAGCAGTTCATCACCTGGATGTCCCTTGGAGACCAAGTGACATTCAGCAACGCAATGGACGGATTATCCGACAAGGAAATGAAAATAAGGAAGTGGATATTTACCACTACATTACCAAAGGTTCATTTGATAATTATCTATGGGCAACTCAGGAGAACAAACTTCGTTATATTAAGCAGATTATGACTTCTAAGGAGCCAATTCGTGCTGCAGAAGACATTGATGAGCAGACCATGACAGCTTCTGATTTTAAGGCACTAGCAACAGGTAATCCTTATCTCAAATATAAGATGGAACTAGAGAATGATCTAACTCTATTAGAAAATCAAAGACGCGCCTTTCAACGCAGCAAGGATCACTATCGTCATACAATCTCCTACTGTGAAGAAAATATACCCATTCTTGAGAAACGATTAAGCAAGTATGAAGGCGATATTCAACAGTCTGAAATATCGAAAGACCAGGCATTTTCTATGACGGTAGGTAAGCAAGCTTTTGAGCAACGAGCTGAAGCAGGGGAATCCCTACACCGTTTTATCCGTCATAATCAAGCTGACAGCAAAGAATTTCGAACCCTAGCAAGCTATCGAGGATTTGACATTAAAATGCTTAGTCTTCCAACAAATCAACCTCTTCCTGAAACCTTCTCTGTTAAGATTGTAGGAGAAAATCAATATTCTGTCAGTTTAGATTTGTATTCTCCTTTGGGGACAATTCAAAGGCTTCAGCATACGATTGAACACATTAAAGATGACCAAGTGAAAACTCAGAATTTATTGGATGAATTACAGGATAAATGGACTACTGCTAAGGTAGAAATTGAGAAAAATTTTCCAAAGGAAGAGGATTATCAAACTAAAAAGGCCGAATACGATGTACTCGCGCCATTGATTGAAACAGAAACGGATTTAGATATTATTGATCAGGCCTTAAGACAATTCCACGAAAAAGGAAAAGAAAGGCAAGAACAACTTTCTTTTGAATTAGATTAAGAAATAGATACAAATAGCGGACAAGAAAAGAAAAGCGCGGTAGAATAAAGATAGAAAGAAACGAGGTAACGATTATGATGGAAGATACCTATTATCAATTAGAAGAGGCCTTGGTACAGGGATTTCAAACACCTGAAGAATACCAAGCCTACAAGGAGTTAAAGGAACATTATGAGGAAGTGACGGGGGATTACAGTTTTTCTAAACGAGAAATCACTAGTCAATTGGAAATTGCTCTTCAAAATCATCGAGGTGTGGACTTTGAAGAACATGAAAAAGAGGAGTATTTGGACTTAGTTCAAAAATTAGAAGAGTTTGATTCCTCTCTTGCCACCCATTATCGTCAGTTGATTGACTAGAAAGGAGAAAGTCATGAATGATTTACTCCTTATCCCAGTAATTTTTTTAGCAGTAGGAGGAATTCTCATTCTTTTATGGAGACTCTTTCTTATTGCCAGTGGACTTTTCCTGATTGGTTTTATCAGTTTTCTTATTTTCGTGGAGG
>ERZ1674276.244-NODE-244-length-10994-cov-18.304507_pt1 | contig 10994 bp, 9 predicted proteins | sample MGYA00581194_ERZ1674276 | MGnify/ENA primary metagenome ERZ1674276 (study PRJEB41354, sample SAMEA4873337) | human saliva metagenome | biome: human-associated habitat [ENVO:00009003]; feature: mouth environment [ENVO:08000002]; material: saliva material...
TCATCACTTGCTCATTGACAGACTGGTCCTCACGCCCAATCAAATAACGATAGAAATCAACAGGTAAATAGTACATGGTCTTGACCTCCTGAAGGGGCGTAAAGACAAAAAGATTATCGACATAAAAGGTATGCTCAGGCAGTTGGAACTGACTCGCTCGCAACAAATCTGTCCGATAAATCAGCGAGTGCATCATGATATACTGACCTTTTGAGAAATTTCCGACCTGATCCCAGCCAAAAATCTGCTGGACAGGCAAAACTGACTCGTAACTCATACTCTTCTTACGAGACTGGCCTTCCTTTTCATAGACAAAATTGGTCACAAAGGCATCCACCTCTTGCCCCTCACTCTCTAGTTCCTGCAAGGTTTCCAAAATTTTCAGGTAAGCACGGGGATCCACCCAGTCATCACTATCAACCACTTTAAAATAACGCCCAGAAGCCTCTGCCAAGCCACGATTGACCGCACCCCCATGGCCTTTATTTTCCTGATAAATAGCTCTAACGATGCTAGGATACTTGCTGGCTAAACGCTCAGCGATTTCCTGAGTTTGGTCCTGAGAACCGTCATTGATAATCAAAATCTCAACTTGCTCACCACCAATCACTAGCGACTCCACGCAGTAATGAAGATAGGCCGCAGCATTATAGCTAGGAATGGCGATAGACAATAACTTCATAATCTACTCCTTTAGGGGACTGATTTTTTCTTATACTCTTCGAAAATCTCTTCAAACCGCGTCAACGTCTCCTTGCCGTAGGTATGGTTACTGACTTCGTCAGTTCTATCCACAACCTCAAAACAGTGTTTTGAGCTGACTTCGTCAGTTCTATCCACAACCTCAAAACAGTGTTTTGACCTGACTTCGTCAGTTCTATCCACAACCTCAAAACAGTGTTTTGAGCAGCCTGCGGCTAGTTTCCTAGTTTGCTCTTTGATTTTCATTGAGTATTACTCTCTCTTGTCACTTCTTTCTATTTTACCATAAAGTCCAGCTTCTGAAGGACTTTTATTAGAATATAGTTAATTGAAACAAGAACAAGACAAAAGAGCCTCAAAAAAAGTATTACAACTTGGTAATACCTTTTTGAGGTGCTTTTTGATATGAGCCCATGTTTTCTTAATAGGATGGTACTCAGGTGAGTAGGGAGGAAGTGGTAAAAGTTTATGCCCAAATTCTTCACATAAGAGCTCTAGCTTACCCATTCTATGGAATCTTGCATTATCCATAATAATAACTGATGGTGTGTTTAATGTTGGTAAGAGGAACTTCTGAAACCAAGCTTCAAAAAAGTCGCTCGTCATCGTCTCTTCGTAAGTCATTGGAGCGATTAACTCACCATTTGTTAGCCCTGCAACCAAAGAAATCCTCTGATATATTCTTCCAGATACTTTACCTCTTATTATCTGACCTTTTAATGAGCGACCATATTCTCGATAAAAATAAGTATCAAATCCTGTTTCATCAATATAAACAGGTGCTAAGTACTTCTCTAAAACAATAAGGTAAACTTTTGAGTGCTTTGAAACATTGATATAATCGTATTGATTAACATTTTGAGGCAACCGACCTTGTCAGGTTGTAGCCACATTTGTAAGCGACTAAAGTCGCAACAACTGTGTCAATTGCACCAATTAAGTAAGAAAGTATAAAAAGAATACACCGAAAGGTGCTCTGTATAAGTATAGTAATTCTTTCGAATTAACGTTTACTAAATTGTGATGCTTTACGAGCTTTTTTAAGACCTGGTTGGGGCACCACTTATTTCATCTAATTTCAAAGTGCTTTAAAACCAATGTTTTCATTAGTTTTCGGAAAATAAAACTTCAACCAATTTCAATCACTTTCATTAAAATAAGGTAAACTTTCATAAAAAAATAAGCAAAAATCGAACCAGAATATCAAAAGTTTCCCTTATATAAAATTTTTCCATATATACTAATTTGTTTCCATTCATTAGAAAAGAGAACCACTGCTCTCTTTCTTTTTATCTATTATATTTTCGTTTCCCTACCAAAGCGAGAAGACCAAGACTTGCCCCAAGTAATGATAGGAGATTCGATTCTTTCATTCCAGTGTTTGGAAGTTGTTTCTTAGATTCTGCTTTTGCATTTGTAGCCTGTGCAGGAGCTTGATATGTTTTATCGTCTTTAGTTCCTACCGTTACTTTCTCTGCTTTGTAATCCACAACATTCCCTTTACCATCTACAACTGGTACTGGTTTATACCCCAAGGATTCAAGCTCTTTACGTTTTACTTCAAGGTCAGCTAAACGTTTAGCTTCTACTTGTGCACTATACAAGGCAAAGAGTTTGTCATAATTCTCTTGGTCGAGTTTCTGTTCTTTCAACAACTCGTCAAGGATAGCTTGTGCCTCTTTCAAAGCAGTTACTTTCTCTTTAAGAGTAGTTTCTTTTTCAGAAAGGACTTTCTTAGCTTTAGCTAAGTTAGGCACTGCATTGAGCAAGTTTTCAAGGTCAGCCTTGGCTTGTTCAAGCTTCTTAGTAGCTTGTACTACTTTTTCTTTAGCAAGTTCAAGATTATTTTCAGCAGTCTGCACCAGTGCTTTGAGTTCAACCAATTTATCTTGTTCAGTTGCTAGGTTGTTTTTAGCGTTAGTAAGGTTACGTTCTTTTTGAGCAAGGACATTCTTAGCATTGGTAAGATTTTCTTGTTTTATTTTCACATCAGCAGTTAGATCAGCTAGTGCTTTCTCAGCATTTTCTAAGCGTTTGTTAGCATTAGCAAGGGTGTCTTGTGCCTTTTCAAGATTGCTTTGAGCAGTCGGTGTTTTCAAAGGTGTATCTTTAAGAGCATCCAATCGTTTTTGAATTGTTTCCTGCTCACCTTTAGCTCTGATATTTGCAATCGAAGCACTTGTCTTTTCACGCTGTGCCATAGAGTTTTCAGTCTGAGCATTTAATAAGGCAGAATTTGCAGCATTATAGGCTTTTACAATGCTTTCTGATGTATTATTGTTAGGTACTTCAGTCTTGTCTAGCTTGTTGCCAGTAACTCGATTATCAGAAACTGATAAGAAGTGTGCACTTGTACGTCCAGTATTACTAGATAGTCCTAATGCAAAATAATCTTTGCTTGCACCTTTACTAATCAAGCCCGTAATACTTTGAGCATGTAACCACTCCCATCCATTAAATAGAAAGGAATTAAGACTGTGATAAATCCATCTTTTGGCATCATCCATGGTATGGATTTCATCACCATCATTGCTACTATTGAGGTTTTCAAGATATTGGTGGGTATCATCTTTATATGCAGGCAATCCATACTTACGAGCTACATTATTTACCGCTTTGCTATCGTGACCTTTACCGAATCCCCAATCATCAGCTACGTAACCGTCAGTCACTTCGTCAACAACCTGAAGCATGCCTTTTGTTACAACTGTCTTAGGAGTCCCAAAACGCTCACGAATTTGGTTAAGTAGATCACTCGCAAATAGAGAAAGTTCTGTCATTTGCTCTGTTGTCAAGTTGTTAACATCAACACTGATAGCTTTATCATTTACATTAGACTTGAATGAATTCAAGTTAATATTTGGTTTTTGTTCTGCGGTTAGAGCTTTGACTGCCTTCTCATTGTGTGCTTCCCATTGTGCTTCCTGCTTAACAGGATGATAAGGATTATTTACATAGGATTTCAAAGCGTTAACATATTCATCGGTAACTTGGAAAGTGTTAATTGATTTATAGCGACCTTCAGCCAAGGTAAATGTATCCTGTGCTTTTTCAAGAGCAGTTTGTGTCTGACTTGCTTTATTTGTTGCGTTTGTCAAAGCAGTTTGAGTGCTTGCTACTACCTTACTAGCTTCTGTCAACTCGTTTTGAACACTTGAAATTGCATCTGCACGTTTCTTGTCGTCTGACTTAGCTAGTTCCAAGACCTTCTCTGCACTCGTCAACTGTTCCTGTGCTTGTTTTTTAGCAGTCTCAGCGTTTCCCTTTTCTTCGACAACTTTCGCTTGGCCTGTACCGTCAAGGATAGCTTGTGCGCTATCTACATTAGTCTGTGCGTCCTTAACTTCTTTTTCAGCACTCACTACTTTGTCCTCAGACTTCTTAACTACGTTTTCTTGGTCTGCGACAACTTCTTTTGCTTTAACAAGGTCATTTTTAGCATTTATCTCTTGCTTTTCTGCATCAGATTTACCATTTTCAGCACTAGCAACCTCTTGCTTTTGCTTTTCAATGTTTTCTGGTGTAGCTTTATCCTTGATTTCTTGTGCCTTATCTACTTCTGACTGAGCATTATTCTTTTCAGTCTGTGCTTGGTCTTTTTCAGTCTGTGCTTGGTCTTTCTTAGCTTGTGCTTCTTCTACTTCTTTGGTAGATTTATCAAGCTTATCCTTAGCTTCGTCAACCTGACCTTTTGTAACTTCCTTAGTAGGAACTTTTACTTCAGTTTTCTTAGGCGCTTCTTTCTCTACCAAAGCTGATTCGATTTGAGCAGTTGTAGCTAATGGAAGCTCCACTGTATCTGCTTGAGCAGTTCCGATTGTTCCGACAAGACCAGTGGTTGCGATGGCAGAAATAACCGTACCCGTATACAATTTTTTAGCAGTACCATGACTATTTTCCGTAGTTTTTGACATCTATAAACTCCTTTGTATAATGCCCTATGCATTTTATTCAATATAGTACTATTCTACCATACTTTTCTCATTTTTGGATAGTTTATTATACTTATTTTTCAAGAAAATAGATAGTAAAATGGTACATAGTATGGAATATAATAAATTACAAAAGCATATCGCATTTCGAATACGTGAATGCAGAAAAGACCAAGGTTTAAGTCAGGAAAAATTATCTGAAATAGCTGGTCTAGGTGTTAAAGCGATTCAAAATATAGAAAACATGAAGTATGATTTTAAGATAAAAACTCTTGAATCCGTAATCAAAGCCCTAAATCTAACGGTCGAGGAGTTCTTCAATCTACAATCATTTGAATCAGATCGAGAAGATTCTTCTGAAGTACTTTTTGAAAACTTAATAAAATTACCCAAAGATAAGCAAGGAAAAATTATATCTTCATTTAATGAGATTGTAAAGAATATCAAATAAACCCAGCCAAAATAAATTTTGGTTGGGTTTTATAGTAGATTGAAATAAGAGCAGGACAAAAGAGCCTCGAAAAAAGTATTGCAACTTGGTAATACTTTTTTCGAGGTGTTTTTTGATATGAGCCCATGTTTTCTTAATAGGATGGTACTCAGGTGAGTAGGGAGGAAGTGGTAAAAGTTTATGCCCAAATTCTTCACATAAGAGCTCTAGCTTACCCATTCTATGGAATCTTGCATTATCCATAATAATAACTGATGGTGTGTTTAATGTTGGTAAGAGGAACTTCTGAAACCAAGCTTCAAAAAAGTCGCTCGTCATCGTCTCTTCGTAAGTCATTGGAGCGATTAACTCACCATTTGTTAGCTCTGCAACCAAAGAAATCCTCTGATAGCTTCTTCCAGATACTTTACTTCTTATAAACTGACCTTTTAAAGAGCGACCATATTCTCGATAAAAATAAGTATCGAATCCTGTTTCATCAATATAAACAGGTGCTAAGTGCTTTAAACTATTAAAATTTTTCAGAAATAAGGCTACTTTTTCTGGGTCTTGTTCATAGTAGGTGTGGTTCTTTTTTTTTCGAGTGTACCCCATAGCTTTAAGAGCATAGTGAATGGTAGTTGGATGACAGTCAAATTCAGCAGCTATCTCAGTCAGATAAGCGTCCGGATTGTCAGTAAGATAGTTTTTAAGTCTATCTCTATCAACCTTTCTTGGTTTTGTTCCTTTTACTTGATGGTTTAGCTCTCCTGTTTTCTCTTTTAGCTTTAACCAGCCATAAATAGTATTACGTGAGATTTGGAAAACGTGTGATGCTTCTGTTATACTACCTGTTCGCTCACAATAAGAGGGAACTTTTCTACGAAAATCTATTGAATATGCCATAAGAAGGTTATACCACATCATGTACTATTTTTGGTTCATTTTACTATATAAGGGTTTCTACCTCTATTTGCTATCTTGAACATCAAAAAAAGAGGGGATTCCCCTCCTTAGGAATTTAATTCTGCCAAGTCATCTAGATACTGGTTGTTAATGACTGCTAAAATATAGGCATCTGCCTTCAAGAGGTCATTAGGACCAAACTGGACATCCAGCGGTGAATTTTCTTGTTCACGAAATCCTAGGACATTGAGATTGTATTTGCCACGTAGATCCAGCTGACTCAGGCTTTGACCTGCCCATACACTCGGAATCTTCATCTCCACGATAGACACATTTTTATCCAGCTGAAAGACATCAACATTGTTATGAAAGAGAATGGTCTGCGCTAGAGACTGCCCCATTTCATACTCAGGTGAAATCACCGAGTCAGCACCGATTTTTTCTAGCACCTTCTTGGCTGTCTGGCTTTTGACCTTGGCAATAACCCTTGGCACTCCCAAACTCTTACAGTGCATGACTGCAAGCACACTCGATTCCAGATTTTCCCCTGTTGCGACTACAACCGTATCACAGGTATCAATTCCTGCCGTTCTGAGGAGTTCCTCATCTGTAATATCGCCAACTACACCACGCGCCAAAACTGGCTCAAATTGATTGATGTGCTCGGCGTGGTCATCGATGGCAATGATATTCATATCTTGCTTGGCAAGGGCCTTCAGGACACTACTCCCGAAAATCCCCAAACCTAAAATTCCAATCGTACGATCTGACATCGTTCTTCCTTTCTTATCCAATACTAATATCTGCTTTCATATACTGAATCAAATCTTTCTTATCAGGCTGGTAATCCGCTAGACTAACCAACAAGGTCAAGGGACCGATACGGCCAATAAACATGAGCACCATGACAATACTGAGGGCTAACTTGCCCAATTCTGGTGTCAGATTTGCCGTTACCCCAACTGTCGCAAGGGCTGAAATGGTCTCAAACATGAGGTAGATAAATCGCGGTGTTCCTTGAGCTGTAATTCCCAACAACATCAAGCCCAACAAGAAGGTCATCAAAAAGATAATGAAGACACTAAAGGATTTTTGGACTGTTCGAGCCTCAATGGTTCTCTGCGCAACATTAGCATGAGGTAAGCCCAGCAATTCACTACGCGCAAAGACCAATAAGACAAAGAAAGTCGTAATCTTGAGCCCCCCAGCCGTCCCTCCAGGCGCTCCACCCAGAAACATCTGTAGGATATAGATAAACAGGGTCACAGGCCGAGCTTGAGTGTAGTCAATAGAAGCAAAACCAGCCGTTCTCATGCTAACGGTTTGGAAAAAGCTAACCAGCACTTTCTCTGGAACACTGAGATTGCCAATGGTTCCAGGATTGTGCCACTCCGTAAAGAGTGTGGCTCCTGTCCCAAACAACAAAATCCCTGCTGTCAAGAAGAGGACCAACTTGGTATGAAAACGCAGACGACGCTTTTTCTTCTTGTCAAACTGGGTTGCCAAGTCAAACCAGACCATAAAGCCAAGACCACCCGTGATAATCAAACCAGCAATGACCAGATTGATTAAAGGATCCGTCTGATAATTCACTAAACTGCTACTGCCGAAATTATCAAAACCAGCATTACAAAAGGCTGAAATAGCTAAAAAGATAGAGGTAAAAACGCCTCGTCCCCAGCCGAACTCAGGAATAAAACGAAAACTAAGAAGAAAAGCTCCCAAACCCTCTACCAGAAAAGTCGTCAAAAAGATGGACCGCATAAAGGCCTTCAGAGACCGAGTCTCCCCGTAACTGAAGCTTTCCTGAATAGTTTCACGACTGCGAAGACTGAGCTTTTGCTTCCCCTGAATATAAAAAACCCCGATAAAGGTCATGAGCCCCAGACCACCAATCTGTATCAAGAGCATACAAATCAACTGCCCCCAGACATTATAGGTCGTAGCCACTGGTTGCGTAAAAAGACCAGTCACACAGACCATTGATACTGTCGTAAAAAGATGGTCAAAATAAGTGCCCTGCGAACCACTTGCCTGAACAAAAGGCAAACTCAAAAGAAGAGAACCTATAAAAATAACTCCAGCGAAACTTAAAAAGATGCGACGAGCTGGCGAAAGTCCGCCCAAGGCTCTTTCAATTTTTTTCACAAATAATTTGAATAACATACATCCATTGTACCATAAAAAGAAGGATAGGAGTTAGATATGAAAGACTATCTCAAGGCAGAGTTCCAAGGCCTTCTCAAAAGCCTCTGAACCCCAGTCACGACTGTCGTACTGCTCCAAATCGGCTAGAGAATCTGCTGTAAACAACAACTCTCCCCAAAAAATCCTACGCAGTTGGGCTACTGCCGCAAGTGCAGCACACTCCATCTCCACAACAGCACAGCCTTCTTCCTTGCGATAAGCCACCATTTCAGCCGTTTCTCGGTAAAAACCATCTGTGGACCAGGTCATGACTTCTTCATAGGGAATCTCTCTGGCATCCAAAACTTTCTCAATGGCAGCAATAGCCTCTGGCTGCATTTCCATATAACGAGAAGGTGCCACATAGTGATAGCTGGCTCCTTCATCTCGCAAAGCCCGAACAGGAACTAGAAAGGCGTTCTCCTCTATATCAGCTAGCACACCACAGGTTCCAGTGGAAATAATCTGCTCCACACCATAGCCAATCAACCAATCCATAAACTGGGCTGCTGGAGCTGAACCGACAGGAGACTGAGCCAGACAAATCTCCTCGCCCTTATAATTGATAACATAGACTGGATAGGACTTGGTAGCAGAAACAAATTCGCCAACACAGTCCGCCCCTACTTCCCTCGCATAGCGGTCAATCTCCTCACCTAAAAAAGCATAGACACACTTCTTGGGCAAGTGCAAGTCCAGCCCCTCGTGATCAGGCATGATGACCGCCTGAGGATTGTCATCAAACTCTAAAATAGGAATCGCATGTTTCTGAATCATAACTCACCTCCTCTAATTTTGTACTATTGTATCAAAAGCTGACCGAGTGTCAAGGAGGAAGCTGAGGAACTGAGGAGAAAAAAGCACCCCAGTTTCAACACCTGATATGATGCGTTATTTTAATTTTAAAGACTTTTTGACCAGCTTTTTTTATTTCACAACAAGCTCATAACGTGTCTTACTGGTGAAGGTTTGACCGGCTTTGAGAATGACTTGGTCTTTGAAGTCACTGTGAATAGCATCTGGTAAAGCCTGTGCTTCAAGGGCAATCCCATTGTGCTGTACCATTGGCTGACCTCCTATGATGACACTTTCATCCACAAAGTTTGCTGTGTAGACTACAAAGCAAGGAGCCTCTGTCTTGAAAAGCAGGAAGCGACCTGAGTTTTGGTCATAAAGGAATCCAGCATTGTCATGACCTGCAGGAAGGGCAAATGGGTGATCCAAACCAGATACCAGCTGGATTTGCTCATCTTCTTCTGCAAAGATATCCTTCAACAAGGCACCATTGTAGATGTGTTTGACCACATCACGAGTAGCATCTGGAGTTTTTGCAGGAACACCGTCGGGAGCGATTGGGTAAATCCCCTCAGTATTTAACTGGAAGACATGACGGTCAATCGTCTGCGTGAAATCACCAGACAAGTTGAAATAGCTGTGGTTGGTTGGATTGACCAGCGTATCCTGATCGGTTGTTACCTTGTAGCTGATTTCATAGGCACCAGTTTCTTCCAAGTGATAACTGATCCAAATCTTAAGATTTGCAGGAAATCCTCCTGTGCCATCTGTACGCTCTGTGTAGAGGGTCAAACCATGGTTGCTCACTTCAACTAGTTCAAACAAGCTGGAATCCCAACCAGTTGAACCACTGTGGTTACAGTTGCTAGCATTGTTGACTTCAAGGTCATAGGTCTTGCCATTGAGCTCAAATGTAGCGCCTGCAATACGTCCTGCTACAGGACCTACGCTCGCTCCATGCTTAGGACTATTGCCTACATAGCTATCAAAATCATCAAATCCCAAGATAACGTTGGCAAAATGTCCAGTCTTATCAGGCGTGACATAGCGCAAGATGGTCGCACCATAAGTCATAACCTCAAGCTGGTAGCCACCGTCCGTCTCAAATTGATAGGCCAAGACATCTTGTCCCTCAACATTTCCAAATACACGCTCTGTGTATGCTTTCATTCTGTTCTCCTTTTACTATTTCTCTCAAGCAAACAAACCATAGAAAGCGCCTTGACAATCTATGGTTTATCTGATAATTTACAAATTCTCTTGTCAAGAATTCATAAATATTGCCTTATACTCAATGAAAATCAAAGAGCAAACTAGGAAGCTAGCCGCAGGCTGTACTTGAGTACGGCAAGGCGAAGCTGACGTGGTTTGAATTTGATTTTCGAAGAGTATTACTTTTGATATTCGTGGATGATCACGCCTTGTACCACACGGTTTACTGTACCTGTAGGAGATGGTGTATCTGGTTTATTTTCTACCTTGAGTGAAGTCAATAGGGCAAAGAGTTGGGCATAAACGATGTAAGGGAAGACACGGTAAATATCGTTCAAGACACCGCCACAACCAAGTGCCACTTCTTTGACATTTTCAAGACCAAAGGCTTGATCACTCAAAAGCACAACACGACGAGCAATCTGATCACCAGCAACTTCACGAACCAAGTCCAAGTCGTACTTACGAGTGTAGTCTGTCGTTGTACCAAAGACCAAAACAACTGTATCTTCGTTGATAAGAGATTTTGGACCGTGACGGAACCCGACTGGGCTTTCATACATAGTCGCAACTTGACCAGCAGTCAGTTCCAAAATCTTGAGCTGAGCTTCATGAGCAAGCCCAAAGAATGGACCAGCGCCTAGATAGATGACACGGTTAAAGTCTAAATCAACAAGCTCTTTGACATCTTCTGCATTGTCTAAAACTTTACGTGCAAGACTAGATACAACTTCAAAACGTTCAGCTTTCACAGCAAATTCTGTAGGATCAAAGACCAAGAGAGCTGTTAACATCATAGACGTAAAGCTAGAAGTCATGGCAAAGCCAGC
>ERZ1674276.245-NODE-245-length-10990-cov-6.464746_pt1 | contig 10990 bp, 8 predicted proteins | sample MGYA00581194_ERZ1674276 | MGnify/ENA primary metagenome ERZ1674276 (study PRJEB41354, sample SAMEA4873337) | human saliva metagenome | biome: human-associated habitat [ENVO:00009003]; feature: mouth environment [ENVO:08000002]; material: saliva material...
AACCAGTGCTATCTTCCTCAACGAGCCAATGACAGCCATAGCCTATGTTGGAAGTGCGTTGATATTAATAGGTGTGGCGGTATCGAATAAATAATAGTAGTGCTTTGTAGATACTAACTATTAGAGAAGAAACTGGTAGGGGAGCAAGTTCTCCTTTCTATAAGTCTGTCTTAAACTATATTGTCTTTCAATAATAACTTAGTCATAATATGAGAAAAATAGTATTGATTACTGGTGCTACCAGTGGAATTGGCGAAGCCTGTGCACGTAAATTTGCACAAGGAGGGTATGATGTTATCATTACTGGGCGTAGAGCACAACTTCTTGCTAACCTAAAGAAAGAACTCGAAGCAGAAGGAGTGAGAGTGTTAGCACTTGCTTTTGATGTACGAAATCGTAAAGCAGCAACTGCAGCTATCAACAGCCTACCACTTGAATGGCAGCAGATTGATGTCTTAATTAACAATGCTGGTTTGGCTCTTGGCTTAGAACCTGAATACGAGGGCAGCTTTGAGGATTGGGAAACGATGATTGATACCAATATCAAAGGACTCTTAACCATGACACGCCTTGTTGTTCCAAGAATGGTAAAACGTGATAGTGGACATGTTATTAATATCGGTTCTGTAGCTGGCGATGCAGCTTATGCAGGCGGTAATGTCTATTGTGGTACAAAGGCAGCAGTAAAGACTATTACCGACGGACTCCGTATTGACCTTGCACATACCTCTGTACGTGTGACGAATGTAAAACCAGGATTGGTAGAAACCCACTTCTCTAACGTACGTTTTCATGGCAATGATACTCGTGCTGAAAAGGTATATGAAGGTGTTAAGCCACTCACTGGCGCCGATATAGCTGAGGTTGTGTTCTATGCTGCTTCCGCTCCTGCCCATGTTCAGATTGCCGAAGTGCTTGTTCTTGCTACGCATCAGGCAAACGGAAGTGTGCTACATAGAGACACATCAAAGTAAGTCTTTCTTTTCCACCTTGCATAAGGGTAGCATTTAACACAAAGAAGAGAGGACACTTCCATTTTTAAGAGTGATATAAAAGGATATATTAGTTATGGGAATACAAGTTTAAAATCTAATGTAGATATATCTAATAGACATATAAACTTATATTCCCATTTGTCTTATTCAATTCAAATTGGACTATAAACACTTACTTTTTAGAATAGCCAATGTTTGAATTTATTTTACATTACTCCTTAATCTCTTTATAGAAATTAGGTAAAAATACGTCGTTTTGTTTATCTTCGTAACTATCTTTCTATTAGGATGTTACGAAGAAGCATGATGAAAGGTGCTTAATTGGCCTTCAAAAGGGCGTTGGTAAGACTTCAAAAGAGCACCTTTTGCAAGCCAAAAGGGCGTCTTTTCAAAGCCAATTAAGCCTTGGCAAGAATAGTGCTGGTGAAAAAATATTTACAAAGAAGATAGTTCTTTCTACTGTAAAGGGGTTTACTTCTCTATTATATCAATAAAGAGCATTGTATGCTAAAACCTTTTCTTAGAATATTTATTATTCCTTAGACTTCTTCTCACGAGCAGTCTTAATTCTATCTTGAATCATCTGATAGTGTGAGATAGCATGTTTACGAGCATTGATAATCTGGAACCTATAGACAAAGCAGGTTGTCACAAAATATACAGCTGCTTGTATCCATAAAGCACGAACTTCTGGCAATACATCATCAATGGTAGCACCCATAGAGGCTATTCGTAAATATCCACGAACGCCAAAGGTGGAAGGAACAAGCCAACTGACACCCTGCCAACCACCAGGAATACTACTCTGTGGCCATGATGCACCCGTAAGGAAGAGGAATGGAATAGACGTGAACACCACTAAAAGCATCACATTCTCACGATAACGCACAAGACACGAGATAGTCATACCGAAGAAGATAACCGCTAACAGATATGGCAAAAGAAGCCAAAAGAGGTCAGCAGGATGGGCAAGCATAGTGAAGTTAAACAAATGGGGTACAACCATTGTTACGTATGCTGCCATAACACAATAAATCATGAAATAGCAAGAGGATTTACCCAGTACTATCTTCATAATTCCATTGTAGTGTTTACCGATAGGGACAAGGTCTTGGAAACGGTTATTTTCACGTGCTGTACCTGCTGATAAGCCAATTCCGAGAAGTAATGTTTGCTGTAGAATAAGAATCAACACACCAGGAAGAATAGCATTACCATAACCTCCCGTTGTGTTAAAGATAGGCTCTGCATCTACTATCATTGGTTCGGTGCTGACCTCTTCATCTCTTTCTGTAAACGATAAGGAATGTTCTTTCTTTATGTCAGTACCCATTTCCATTGATACTGCCAATGCAGTCTGATAGATAGCCTTATAGGTAAGCATCAGACTCATGTCACAATATACACCCACATGAGCCTTTTCACCACGGTGCAAAGTGCGATCAAAGTCACTTGGAAAGTAGAGTACACCATGTACAGCCTGTTTTCCTACCAATGCTTCAGCCTCCTGCAGGTTATTACAATAGTAGGCAGCACGTACATCAGGTGACGCATCAAAGTCTTGAATAAACTCACGTGAAGATGAAGAGTGAGATAAATCGACAATAGCGACAGGAACTTCACGCACCACCTCATTATTATATATCCATGAGTAAAGCAGTGGGTAAGCCAAAGGTACAACAAGAAAGAATATTAATACTCCTTCGTCTTTAATCGTACTCTTCGTCTCCAACCACCATATATAACAAAGAGAAGACAGAAAACTCAGTGGTCCTGAGCTTGCTTTCTTTTTGTTAATAGACTTCGTTGTATTCTTTGTTTCTGACATAATTGACAGTTTGTTAAACCCTCTTCTTTGAGAGATTATTTAATCAAAGATGAGTAATACACATAAATATAACTCTTTATGGAACTTTTTATTTGATAAAATTCTGTACATAAACTCATCCTTTATGACCGTAAGTGGATGACACTTGCATATCTTTAAGGTATATACACATATTCAACCATTGCTCGTTTAATATTTCTAATCACAAGGATTGGCAGTGAGGCAAAAGCTACCAGTGCTATGACATTCACCCATGCATTTATCAATGGATAACCATTAAAGATACAGATTTGATAAATCATATAGTAATGGCGCAATGGTATGATCTGTGCCAAGGCTTCAATCATACCGTCCATAGCAAATAGTGGGAAGGTTGCACCACAGGCAGAGAAGCCTACCACAGCCCAAAGAGAACATATACTCATTGACATTCGTAGAGAAGGCATCAACCCAAAGACAAAAACACCGAAGCCCTGAGATGACAATACAGTAAGTATGGCAAGGAAAATGATCATACCCAGACCACCTGGGTGTGGAAAGTTTAGATAACCATAGACATACCATTCATATCCTAAGAATATGGTTAAGAAGATGAGTGTCTGTGGTAATAGTTTACCTGTAAGTGCTAAAAAAATATTATTTCCAGCCATAGACATCCACTCATTAGCTCTACCAAACTTTAGTTCTGTACCGATAGAGTAGGCGGTAATAAGAAACATGAATAGCACCAGAATACCGGGAATCATAATACTACTTAAATAAACATTATAGTTCATCCAAGGATTACCAACCATGTGTACGTCGAGACCTATTGGCTGAATGATTGTTTTAATCTCATCAGGCGTCTTTCCAAGCATCTGCAACTTAGCTGCGCCAACAGCTGCAGAACTAAGAGTAGTTACAGTCTTGAGGTCTTTGAAAATCATACCTCCCGCAACGAGTGTCACATTACTATAATAGAAAGATACCTCTGGCTGACGCTGAGAAACGAGCTTAGCCGTTGTCCCTTCTGGGATATAGAGGAAACCATATATCTCATTGCGCTGTATGGCTTTACGTGCTTCAGATACATTGTTGTAATGCCCTGCGACACGAGTACTTTGAAAACCATCCAACTGACGAATCATAGCGCGTGTAACAGAAGTGTTATCGTTGTCGACAACACCACAAGGGAGTTTCTCTGGCTGCCCAGTACTCATCAGAGATGTAAAGAAAAAGATGATAACAAGAGGAAAAACCACCATACAACAGATGTAGATGGGGTTATGTATCATCAATCCAACTTCACGAGCAGAGAGATTAACAATCCTTCTTATGTATAAGAGTAACTTCTTCATTATGATTAAAAAGCCTCCTCAACTCCCTCTATAAAAGGATATTATGTGAGGAAAACTACCTTTAAATGTCTTTGTTAGATGGTCTTTAAATAATGATTTTTTAATAGCTTATTAGTAAAGCAAGCCCCTCTGTCTTTAGTGTTAAGCCTTAGCACCATTGGTGTTAGCCATCAGCACTACATGTGTTTACCATCAGCACATCTATGGAAGGTGCTAAGAGAGTTTTTTATTTTGCCATTATTCGATAACTGATTGTTACTTAAAAAACAACCAATTTTATCCCGTTAGGCAACTCCCCTCCTTTGGAGGGGCTGGGGGAGGTCCTACTTCTTTAGTATCAACGACATACCAGGCTTTAAACCTTCAACCTTCTTTGTTGGTTTTGCCTTAACTTGGAATGTCTTTAGATCATACTGTCCATTGGTCTTAGTAGCCTTCCACACAGCGTAAGAACCTTTATCCTTTAAGGAGGTTACACGCAGTTCAATATTCTTATCAAGAGCTGGAACATAGGCTTTTAGAACTGTGCCAACCTTCATGTCCTTGAGTTGATCCTCACGAACATTAAATGTTCCCCAAATATCATCAACCATTGAGATACTCATAATCGGACTACCTAAACCGACAAGTTCGCCTACCTTTGGATAGATTGTTTCAACCTCTCCGTCTGCTGTTGCACGCTGTACGGTTTCTTTCAAGACTGAACGAACAACATCAACTGCAGAACGAGCAGCCTGCGCTTGCTTTCTTGCAGCCTCTTTAGTCTCACGCTGGGCACCATTCTTAGCAAGTTCCCACTGCGATTTAGCAACTTGTACACCTGCCTTTGTTGCTTCGTATGCTGCCATAGCTTCATCACGTTTCTGTGCACTCATCACTCCTTCGTCGTACAATCGTTGCATACGACCGTAGGTCTTTTCGGCAATATCATTTGCTGCAATAGCCTGCTGATAAATTTGATAAGCACTTTCTACAGTTTCACGACGTGTAGGACCTTCTGCCAAAGCACTCAAAGCATCTGTTGCACCAGCCGCAGCTTCAGCCACTTTCTCTTGTGTACTTGCCTCAGGGATAGCCAATGTAGCAAGGACGTCTCCCTTGTGAACAAAGTCGCCTTCTTTCACTTTTATATCTGTGATACGACCTGGGAACTTACAAGCTACACGATATTCACTTACTTCTACTTCTCCTTGTATGGTTTCTTCTGTGCGGTCAATGGTGAAATAACCAATAACGGCCACGATAACTACTACAGAAACAAAGCCTATTACGGCTAAAAGTATGTTATTATGTTGTGATTTTGCTGACATATTTTTGAGGTTTGATTTTTATGTATTAAGTATTTTATTCTTACAATATGAACCTTTAAGATATGAGTTGGTGACTTTCTAATACTCCATGAAACGCAAGTCTCAAAGTTCAAACTTGTATTATAAACCGCCAAGAGCCTTTTGCAATCCTGTTTGTGCTAACTTTACGCTGATTTCTGCATCAATGATTGCCATGCGGGAAGTCTGCCAAGCAGTCTGAGCAGCCATAACTTCTGTGACCGTCATAACACCCTCTTTGAAGCCTACGTTAGCACAACGAAGGTTCTCTTCTGCAGCAGCCATATTCTTCTGAGAGGTAGCAAGTTGCTTGTTTGCATCTTTAAGACGGAGTCTGTTCTGCTCTATCTCCAAGTCAATCTTCTTACGTACGTCATCCATTTCTAACTGTGCTATAGTCGTAGCGGTCTTACTTGCGCGTACCTTATATTTGTTTTCTCCCCAATTCCATACTGGTACTTGAACTGTTATTCCAATATTCCATAAGTCCGTAAAACGTTTCTGAAAACCATTAAAGAGATTCGGATTTGATACGGAATAGCCAGCAGTAAGAAGTACATGAGGCATATAAAGTGAACGAATAAGTTTGGTATTCTGTATGCTCAAATCAACTGCATTCTGCAAGAGACGTAGCTCTGGACGAGTTTCGTTAAGCCCTGTTGTATCTGAAGAAGAGACTGTATATTTGTCAAACTGCGTTGATGGAGTAGGAGGGAGGTCGGTATCACCTTCATCAGACAGAGGTATATCACCATTCAAATCAAGACCACAAAGTTCGCACAATGCCATCTTAGCTAATGATACACCACTTTGAATACGAGCAATTTGCATGTCAGCTGTATTAACAGCTACCTCAACCTTCAATCCATCAGCTCGAGTAGCTACACCCTCGCGTATCATCTTCTTAACATCCTCATTGAGCTTTTGAGCTAAATCACGATAGCGAGTTGCTAACGCTTCTTTCTTCTTTAAGGAGATAGCAAGCCAATACGCATTATCAACTCCATAGAGGACTAACTGTCGTTTAAGGCTGATATTGTTTTGTGCAACCTGCTCACCAATAGCTGCCATATCGTTAGCTGCTTTGATAGCACCTCCCATATAAATAGGTTGATTGACAACAATACCACCGGCATAGACGTTCTTTGTGTTTGAACGAAATGCGTCATTGATACTTTGTCCAATATTGTTTCCTACCTGAGTGAGTGGTGTCGCAACATTGCTAAAGAGCTGACCAAGTTGCTGAGCCATCTGTGGACTAAGAATACCCTGCTGTGCTAATGAAGTGAGATTCTGACCGATCTGACCACCTAACTGTCCAAAGGTATTTGTTCCAAGATTGCTAAATGCATTCTTCTGGTCGTCACTGAGGAGTGATATCTCTCGTGAAAAGTGTTGATAACCAGCAAGTGCATCAACACGTGGCAGATACTTTGTCTTAGCTGCCTTACGTGTGTTTTCTGCCACATCTACTGTCATACGCGAAACCTTTAGCTGACGATTGTTTTGTAAAGCCAGCTCACGACACTTCTGCAGAGAGTACATCTCCTGTGCATGAATGCCCAAGGTGACACCCAATAACATTGCTATGGTGAATAACTTTTTCATTGTTAAATGCCTCTAAAAAATATCTTTTGCAAAAGTAGCTTTTTTATATTGATTAACAAGGAAAGGTAGGCTGATAATCATTAAAATACAAAAATATGCCTATTTTTAGGGAAATATAGAACAACTTTAGAAATAAATGTTTAACTTTGCAGGATAGGTTTGTATAAAATACAAGTACGAAAACATTTCATACAGTGAACAAAAACAATTTCTTTTATCGTGCGTTTGACCTCTATTATGACGGGTTTCGGCACATGACATTGGGTAAAACACTTTGGACAGTGATAATAGTTAAGTTGGCTATTATGTTCCTTGTGTTAAAGATTTTCTTCTTTCCAAACTTTCTAAAAGCGAATGCGGAAAAAGGAAAAGAGGGCGAATTCATTGAGCAACAACTGATGAAAAGATAACGAACTTCAGTTATTATCATCATTTATTACCGATAGTAATATTTCAATTCATAACATTTTAATAAATAACAACAAACAATGGAAAACCTACTTTTAGCCATTGATCCAGGAACTGTTGACTGGTCACGTGCACAGTTTGCACTGACAGCCATCTATCACTGGCTTTTCGTTCCCTTGACACTGGGCTTAGCTGTCGTAATGGGAATCATGGAGACTTGTTATTATCGCACCCGAAAGGAGTTTTGGCGTACTGCAACTCGTTTTTGGCAGCGATTGTTTGGTATTAACTTTGCCATGGGTGTTGCTACTGGTATCATCCTTGAGTTCGAGTTTGGAACTAATTGGAGCAATTATTCTTGGTTCGTTGGTGACATCTTTGGTGCACCACTTGCCATCGAAGGAATCTTGGCTTTCTTTATGGAGTCAACATTCGTTGCAGTGATGTTCTTCGGTTGGAACAAGGTTTCAGCGGGTTTCCACCTTGCATCAACATGGCTCACTGGATTGGGAGCAACGCTCTCAGCATGGTGGATTCTCGTGGCTAATGCGTGGATGCAGTATCCTATCGGTTGTACATTCAACCCTGATACGATGCGTAATGAGATGACCTCATTCCTCGATGTTGCACTGAGTCCATTTGCAATTGACAAGTTCACACATACCATTACTTCTTCTTGGATATTGGGCGCAGCATTCACAGTTGGTGTAAGCTGCTGGTATCTGCTTCGTAAGCGTCACATAGAGCTTGCAAAGGAGAGTATTAAGGTAGGTGCTGCTGTTGGTCTTGTAGCTTCTCTTTTAGCAGGTTCTACAGGTCATAACTCTGCTTATATGGTAGCGCAATCACAGCCAATGAAGCTTGCAGCCATGGAAGCTCTCTATGAAGGAGGTACTGATCAGAGTTTGACAGCAGTTGCTTGGGTGAACCCATTTGAGCAGCCTGATTACATGAACCAGTCTGAACCTCCTATGCGAATAGCTGTACCTAACATGCTTTCTATCCTTGCAACAAAGGATGCTCATGGTTATGTTCCTGGTGTAAAGGATATTATCCGTGGTTATAAGAAGGCTGACGGCACAATGGAACCATCGTTGAAGGAGAAGCAGGAACGTGGTCGTAATGCCATCCAAGCACTTAAAGACTATCGTGCAGGAAAGGACAAAGAGTCTAATCTCAAAGTTCTTGAAAAAGATATGAAGTACTTTGGCTATGGATATATTAAGGATGCTAAGCAGGTTGTACCATTCATTCCTGTTAACTTCTGGTCATTCCGCATTATGGTAGGCCTTGGATGTTTCTTCATCCTTATCTTTGCAGTGATATTGTTTATTGTTTACAAGAAAGATATTACTCGTCCACGTTGGTTGCAGAGAGTAGGTATTGCACTCATCCCATTAGCTTTTATTGCAAGTGAGTGTGGATGGCTTGTTGCCGAATTTGGCCGCCAGCCATGGACAATCCAGGATATGCTTCCAACATGGGCAGCAGTGAGCGACCTCTCAAGTGGTGGTATCGCATTCACCTTCTTCCTCTTCCTTGTTCTCTTTACTGCAATGTTGACAGTTGAAGTTAGTATTATGTGTAAGCAAATTAAGAAAGGACCAGAACTATGACATACGATTTTCTGCAACACTACTGGTGGTTCATCATCTCACTTTTAGGTGCGCTACTTGTCTTCCTGCTGTTCGTGCAGGGTGCAAACTCAATGATTTTCCAATTAGGTAAGACAGAAGAAGAGCGCCGTATGCTCATTAATTCAACAGGTCGTAAGTGGGAGTTCACCTTTACAACACTCGTAACATTCGGTGGAGCATTCTTTGCTTCTTTCCCATTGTTCTATAGTACCAGTTTTGGTGGTGCTTATTGGGTGTGGGTATTGATTCTCTTCACATTTATCATTCAGGCTATTAGTTATGAATTCCAGAACAAGGCAGGTAACCTCTTTGGTGTTCGTACCTTCCAGACTGGATTGATTATTAATGGTATTCTTGGTCCATTGCTCTTAGGTGGAGCTGTTGCAACTTTCTTTACAGGTTCTAACTTCATCGTAGAGAAAGGTAACATTACTGACTTCACGCAGCCTGTTATCTCTCATTGGGCAAATGGTTCACGTGGACTTGACGTACTGCTCAATCCTTGGGTAGTTATCTTTGGTATTTCTGTTGTATTCCTTGCACGTATCCTCGGTACACTCTATATTAATAATAATGTGAACGATGACATTATCCGTGGACGTGTTCGCAAGCAGTTGCTCGTTAACACAGTTCTTTTCTTACTGTTCTTCTTGCCTTTCCTTATTGTAACATTGGTAGGTGAGGGCTATGCAGTAAATGAAGCTGGCGTTATCGTTATGGAACCAATGAAGTATCTGAATAACTTATTAGCAATGTGGCCATTAGCTATCATTCTGCTTGTAGGTGTTGTTCTCTTGCTTTTCGGAATCGTTAAGACTGTTCTTAAGCCAGAGTATGTACGTGGTATTTGGCCTGCAGGTATTGGTGTTGTATTTGTTGTTTTGGTTCTCTTCCTCATTGCAGGATGGAACAACACAGCTTACTATCCATCAACAGCCGACCAACAGAGCTCATTGACACTTCAGAACAGTTCTTCAAGTGAGTTCACATTGAAGGCTATGTTCTATGTTAGCTTCCTTGTTCCATTTGTTTTGGCATACATTGTTTATGCTTGGCGTGCAATTGACAAGAAGGCTATTGATCGTAAGGAAATTGCTGAGGATGACCACGCTTACTAAGTTTTAGTCTTCCTTTTCTATACAGATAAAAGCCTATGGGGGTGAGAGAAGTTTCTATTTATGAGCTTCTCTCACCCCTTTCTTCTTATAGAAAGAAGTACTAAACTTGGTTTTAAATTAGTTTGTTTATTAGACAACAACACTCACTTATTTATAAAAAAAGATATTTTTGCGATTGAAATATATTTACAAAAATCTCTATAAAAGGCACTTTTGAACTCAAGAAATGACCATTAAAAACCATAGTTGCAACTATCAGTTAATCAATAGATTACAAAGTCAGAAAACAAAAGGTGCTTAATTAACTTCTAACTAACGCCCTTTAAGGGTTCAATTAAGCCTTTGTTAGAGGTCAATTAAGCCTCAATTGAACCCTTATTGGGCGTCTTTTATTTTGTGTGTTTAGAATTATTTTTACAAAATAACGGTTTTATATCGTATTAATCAAAATGGAATTCAAAAAGTAAAGTTCAAATTTCGATTTATAGAATATGTTTTATATCTTTGCAGAAAATATGCTGCACTCGGCAAAGTGGAAGCAAGCTTCCTTTGCTCTCGTTTGCGTTATTTTTGCAGAAAATAGGTGTATGGATTTGAAGATAAAGATATTAGTTTTATTTATTGCTCTATTTCTCTTCGGTGGTTGTTCTTCCGAAGTAAACTATAGTAGTCAAATAATAAACTATGATTTTAATCAATTAGATGAGATCGGAAGAGCACACGTCTGAACT
>ERZ1674276.249-NODE-249-length-10951-cov-7.175936_pt1 | contig 10951 bp, 6 predicted proteins | sample MGYA00581194_ERZ1674276 | MGnify/ENA primary metagenome ERZ1674276 (study PRJEB41354, sample SAMEA4873337) | human saliva metagenome | biome: human-associated habitat [ENVO:00009003]; feature: mouth environment [ENVO:08000002]; material: saliva material...
CAAGCCCATTTCCCTGGTGGACCCCCAGGAGCCCACCATTAAGGGCGACCACGCCCCATCTGAGCTGGGTATTACTCCCTCCACTGAGCTAACTTTTGCCGGCGAGCCGCTGCGCATGGCTGCGCTACTAATCGCTGAGCGAGTCAGCCAGGGCAACAAGTTGGAGCCGCTGACGCTAGCGGAGGCGTTAACCAAGTTCATCGCCCAAACTTCTTCCTTCTATCTACTGCCCAACCCGCTGCTGGCCCTGGCACGTGCCCTAACCCTGGCCGGCGGGCCCTGGAAGCTGAGCTTTAGTGATCAATTGTGTATGCGCTGGCGGCGGTTTCTACCGCGATTGGCCAGGGGGTGCGGGTATTGGATCAGGCTGGTGAGCTGCGTTCGCTTATGCGTGCGGGGGCTCCGTTGCAGCTGTTGACGACGGCGCGCCGCCTGGAAACTATCATTCCGGCTGTGTTTGCGGCTTCTGGGGCTGCAGTGGTTGGCCTGGCTTTCACCGCGCCGGTGTTGGGTAGTGGCATGTTCCAGAGCCAGGGAGCTTTACTGATGCTTGGCAGCCTGGTGGGAGGCACTTTGCTGGTGATTTTTGCTAGTGAAACTTGTGGCCCGATCACCAAGCAGGTGTTGCGCGAGCAGACCCGCCAAGAGTAAAGCCCACCCAGCTGCCAGCGTTAAATCCAACCGGCGTTAGTTTTTAACGACGCCGCAGGCAAACGCCTGGCCATCTAGCTAGCGATAGCCTGCTTAGCTGCTAACGCAGCTGCACGAAAACCAAGCTGGCCTTGCGCCGCCCCGTTCGGGGCGGCGCAACACTTGTATAAGGTAAACCTTTTATGCAGCCGCTAGCGGTCATATAATTTCTGCGCGTGAGCACTCACTGCCAGCAAGCTAACGCACTCCCCTGCCAGTCGGGCCAGGTTAAGACCGCACATTCCCACGGCCACGGCCACGACCACTCCCACGCCACTTCTTCACGCAAGCGCCTGATTGGCGCGCTGGCGGTCACCGCCCTGGTGTTTGTTGGCGAGCTGATTGCCGCCTATATTTCTGGCTCCCTATCGCTGGCCGCCGACGCCGGACACATGGCGGTGGACAGCTCTGGCTTGGTCATTGCTCTGCTGGCGGCCCACTTGAGCCTGCGCCCGCGCGACAACGCCTACACCTGGGGTTGGGCCCGTTCGGAGGTGATTGCCGCCGCCCTGCAAGCAGGCATGTTGCTGGCCATCTGCCTGATCGTGGCCTATGAGGCCGTTGAGCGACTGTGGGAAAACCAGTCCCTGCAGCCTCTGCCTATGCTGGTTATGGGTGTGGTTGGCCTGCTGGCTAACCTGATCAGCCTGGCTATTTTGGCTGGTGGACGCGGCGCCAACCTCAACATGCGCGCCGCCTTCCTGGAGGTGGCCAATGACGCCCTGGGGTCGGTGGCGGTTATTGTGGCGGCTCTGGTTGCTCTAGCAACGGGTTGGGGTAGGGCCGACGCCGTCGCTTCCTTGCTCATTGCCGCACTGATGGCCCCGCGCGCCCTGCACCTGTTGCAGCGTTCGACGGCGATCCTGATGGAAGCTACCCCTAGCGAGCTGAATTTGGATGAACTACGCCGACACATGTGTTGCCTGCCCGGCGTCGTAAACGTGCATGACCTGCATGTTTCCAGCGTGTCCTCGGGACTGGTGGTGCTCACCGCGCATGTGCAGGTAGATGGGCAGGTCACCGCTGCTGAGCGCGACCTGATTGTGCATGACCTGTCTGAATGCGCCGCCCACCATTTCCCGGTGGAAATCGATCACGCTACCTTCCAGCTTGAAACCGCCCGCCACGCCGGCCACGAGCATCTAGAGCACTGACGCCGCCCAGCCTCCGCAGCGCGCGGTAGTGCGCACCCGGGCGCATGGCGCCGCCTGGCACGGCAGTGCCAGCTCAGCGGGCAGTCAGGTCGGCAGATCCTGGCCCAGCGCATGGTGCGGCCGGCTAGCCCGGCAGACCTGCCAGTCAGACGCGCGGTCGGGCACGCTACGCGGCGCGCCGTTTAGCCCTTGGCGGCTAGTACTTCCGGCGACTGGGCCTGGAAGAAACTGCTTTTATCTGCATCGACTGTCTTGAGCGCCAATATCTGATACTTCTCGTTAGGCCGCTCCACCGCACCGCGCAGCACCTTCCAGGACAGGTTCACGGTTATGGCTTTGCCCGCCGGCAAGTCAGCAGTGAGCGCCAAAATAGAATCGTGCCCTTCTTGGCGCACAAATTTCAGGCCGGCGTCTTTCAAGTCAGCAGCTTTCACGGCACCATCGCTTCGATCAGCGTCTTTCTGGCCACCAGCCCCGTACCCAGGCCCCACTGCAGCCGGGGTGACGGACTGGGGTTGGGGTGCGGACTGGTCCGGGCTAAGGCCCGTCCCGCGCACAGGTGCCACCTCAGCCTTAAAATAGTATTCTTTAGCGATATTTTTATTGCTTAACGACTGTCCTAAATTATTTAGGCGCCTGCTGCGTACAGTAAACTCACTTCCCATCTTCCAAGCGGTATTGCCATCGTTAATAATGGTTAATGCCTTGGGCATATTGGTGAATTTAGCTGAGCGCCCGCGTTCCTTGGACACAACCACGCTCTCATCCGCGCTGATCAGCCGCAAACTCACTGAGGCCTCGCCGAATGTGCCCATAAGGACGGCTGAGGGCGGGCATTTGGCGCATTGGGACACGATCCCCTCGCCATGATTTGCGGTGCCTTGAGCCGTAGCAGTTGGATTGACGACGCCGTCGGCAATTTTCGCGGCCGTCTCAAGCCCACCAGCCCCAAGTTCTCCACCCCCAAGACCGCCATGGCCCAGTTGCCCATGCCCAAGTTCCCCATGCCCGCGCCCCTGCACCAGGCCCACCAGCACCCGGCTCGCCGACAAAAACTGGTCACCGTCTAGCTTCGCAGCTCCAGCCTCACCAATCGCGCCAGTTACGCCACCGCCCGCAGCCCCTACCGCGCCAGTTACGCCACCGCCCGCAGCCCCTGCGCCGTCGCCCACAGTCCCTAGCGCATCGCTAACCGACCCAAAAGCCGCCCCCAGCGGAAGCGAGCTGGCCCCCTGCACCCCACTTACGCCGTCGCCGTGGCGAGAAATGCGGTAAATACCCCCAATAGTGCCCTGCCACCACACGCCATGCTTATCAATAACCCCTACCATCTGGGAGGGGTCGCCGCCAGCCAGTAGGTTAGCCAGGCGCGGCAAACGCTGCCTATGCACCACGCGACCACTATCCATATCAATCGCGCAGGCATAAACCACCGGGCCGGTGAGCACCCCAGCCGGTCCACGCGGGCGTTCACATGTGTAAATGAGGTTATCAGCGGTAGACAGGCGCGGCACTGCCGCCGAGTAAATCCCGTTATTACGCCATTTCAGGGTGATACCCGAGGCGTCGTCGTTAACATCCCAGCGTTCCATACCCGGCGCCACCTGGGCGCGGTAGGCGGGCTTAGTGTCGGGGTACTGCGCATAGGGGTAGCCGAAAGTGCAGGCCCCCACTATCGAGTTTTGCACGCCAATCATGGAGTTTTCCGTGCCCGAAGCGCCTGGGGTAAACAGCGGCCCCTCCCCCACTGCGCTGCCGTCGGCACTGCGGTACACAATGAGTTTTTCTTGCCGATCCGCGTTATCTGAAAGCATCACATAGTCCGAGCCGTTAGGCCCAAAGAAAGTGGCGGTAGCCCCGGAGCCGTGCGAAAGCTGCCCCGGTTTTTGCTTAGTGCCCCGGTCATAGCTGTGGCTCCAGATGATGCGCGGCTTGGAGGTGGAGGCGTCGGCGCCCAGCATATAGATGCCGTAGCTGGTAATAATGCTTACCCCCTGCGGACATGCGGAAATGGAGTTATCGATGCGCTCTGTGGATGAGTATTGCTGCAGTTTGGTCAGGCGCACCACGTTGCGTTTAGGGTCAATTAGGCCGACGACGCCGCGCTCTGAAGCCACCCAGATACGTCCGTGCCAGTCGGGTACGATCCCCACCACGTGATCCTTGGGTTCAAGTTTCATGGCGTCGGTTAGGTCAATGCGCCGCGACACCCACACTTTCATGCCGTCTTGGCTGTGGGAAATCCAGGTGAGGGCGTTGGTGCCGTCAACCATCACCAGGTTAGAGCCGGCGTCCAGATAGGCATACACCCCACCCAGCAGCGCCCCGGTGGGGATTTCCATGGCTCCCAGCTGGGCGCCGCTGGCTGGTTCAATAATGGCTAGCTTGGGTTTGCGCACTTTGGCGTCAGAACCCAAAAACTGCGTCATTAGGGCCTGAATGTAGCCGTCTTGGCCAGCCAAAATAGTGGGGCAGGCAGCCCAGTGATTAGTGAAGGTGACTTTCCAGGTTCCACCAACGCCCGGATCGCCTGGGCCAGCAAATGGGGTGGCGTCCGAAGATTGGGCGTCACCGTGCATGGTGGCCAGACTGTTAATCCCTAGATAGGGATTTTGTTGGGCGTTGTAGCTAACCGGCATGAGTCAAATCCTAAAACTGGCCCTGCCTGCCCCTAAAATCTGGGGTCTAAAGCGCGCTTTAGAGCACGCTGCTTAGAGCATGCCGCCTAGAGCACGCTGCTTAGAACACTCCGTTTAGAACACGCCGTCGCGGTTTTGCAGGTTAACCTGCGGTGAGCCCACCCTGCCGCGCCAGAACTGGATGTCGTCGCCGACGACGGTGCCCAGGTGCGGGGTGTTACCTTCCGAACCAGCGGTGAGGTAGTTACCGGTTTCGTGAGACCAGATCCACTCACCCGGCTCCAGGTCCTTGAACACGCCGTTGAGGCCCTTAGCCCAACCGGTGTACTTCAGGACGGCGCCAGCCAGGGCTTCGGTGGAGCCATTAGCCAGCTTGGCGGTGTTCCAACGCTTTACGCGGGCCTGGTAAGCAGCCCAGTAGCAGGCGCGGATGTCGTCTTCATTGGTCCAGCGCGGATCCTGGGCCTTAGCGAAAGCCACCACGTCATCCCACTGCGGGGGCACAAAGCCCAGCACGCGGGCGCCCAGAGCCACGTAAATACGCTTACCAATGGTGGTTAGACCACTACGCAGCTGGTAGTTGGCAGCCTCCGCAATAGCGTTGGGGGCCAGGTCGCGGTTGTAGTGCAGGGTGATGTCGTAGTGGGTGCCGTGCGAGTCGGTGGCGCAGGTGAAGTCGTTTTCACCGCTAATACCCGGGATGCGCTTACCGGTGCCAACGTTATAGAAGGTTCCGTATGAGGTAGAGATGTTTAGATCCCGACGACGCGCGCAACTGTTGACGTAGTCTGCGGTGGCGCTAGCCGGCTGCCAGGGGTTCTTAACATGGACTTTAATAATGTTACCTACCGTGCTACCCGCCAGAGTGTTGTTCATAGCCGGTGAGGTAGCTACGTTCATAACCCCAAACTCGAAGTTCAGCGGGTACTTGCTGAACTGGAAAGTCTTAGATCCCTTGTTACGCAGCTTGAAGAAGGAGGGGTTGGCTAGCTCGCCGGCAATACTACCGGGGGCAGCCATCCAGCCCTCCAGGACGGCGCCAGCCATAGCGTTCTGTCCCGGGTACTTGGCGGGGTTAGCTTTGTGGGCAGCAAAAATCTTTTCAATGTCATCGGCAACCTCACTGCTGATACAGCTAGACATGCTGGCAGCCAATGCGGGTGCAGTTACAGTCACTGCGGGCACAGCCCAAGCTGCGCCTTTCATCAAGGTGCGGCGGGAAGTGCTCGCGCCGCTAAACGAGGAGGGGACAGACATATTCAGTTCTCCTGGGACCACTGGGAACGAGGGATGAAACAATCCCTCTCTGGGCATAGAGCGACAGCATGGGGGTGCTGCCCTAACTTCATTCTAGAGGTATAAAACCTTTACCCAGCACCTCTAGACACTGAGTTTCTCCTCATATGTGCTGTGCGGCTGCGCGTTTGGGCTAAGTTGCTGCGAATTGGACAGGTGCCACTGCAAGCTGCGTAATTAAAAGTGGGCCGGCCCGAAAAGGGCCGGCCCACACTAGGCTGTAACTGGCTAGTTTTTAGGCCAGGAAGTGCTTGTATGCGGGTGAATCAGTAACTTCATGCCACTCATAGCCCAGATCTTGCACATGCTGGGCAAACAATTCGTCGCCAGCCACATTCTCAAATGCCACCAGTACACGCCCATAGTCAGTGCCGTAAGAGCGGTAATGGAACAAGGTGATATTCCAGCGCGTCCCCAACTGCACTAGGAAGTCGCGCAGCGCCCCCGGGGCCTCAGGGAATTCAAAAGCAAACACCGATTCACGCAGTTCACGCTGCGGGCGGCCCCCCACCATGTAGCGCACATGCTGCTTAGCTACTTCATCCTCGGTTAGGTCAACCACCTCATAACCGCCCCCGCGCAGCAGCTTAAGGATCTGCCCACGTTCGGCGTCGCCCCCGCTAAGCGCCAAACCCACAAAAATATGGGCTTTTTCCCCGGCCACGCGGTAGTTAAACTCAGTAACCGCGCGATCGCCAATCAGCTTGCAAAAACGCAGGTATTCGCCCTGACGTTCAGGGATAGTTACCCCCAGCAGGGCTTCGCGGCGTTCACCTAGCTCAGCTCGTTCAGAAATGTAACGCAGCGAGTGGAAGTTCAAGTTAGCACCCGACAAAACGCAGGCCAGGCGGGCATCTTCGGACAGCTCATGGCTGTCTGCATACGCCTTAAGGCCTGCCAAAGCCACCGCCCCAGCCGGTTCAGCTACCGCGCGCACATCCTCAAACAGATCCTTAACCGCAGCGCTAATCTCATCGGAGCTAACAATCACCAAATCATCCAGGTAGCGGCTGCACAGGCGGAAAGTTTCATCCCCCACACGCTTAACCGCCACGCCCTCGGCATAGGCACTAACGCGCTCCAAAGTGACCGGCTGACCAGCCTTAATAGCGGCGCCCAGGCAGCTAGAATCCTCAGGCTCTACCGCAATCACCTTCACCTGGGGCATCAACTGCTTAATCACCACCGCAATACCAGCAGCCAAACCGCCACCGCCCACAGGCACAAACACGTGAGTCAGGGCCGCATCCTGCTGAATCAGCTCCAGGCCAATAGTGCCCTGGCCAGCAATCACCCAGCGGTCATCAAAAGGCGCAATATACTCAAGCCCCTCAGTTTCAGCCAGGTGACGGGCGTGCGCGGCGGCGTCGTCGAAAGTACGGCCATGCAAAATTACCTGACCACCCAAGGCGCGCACCGCGTTTACCTTAATCACCGGGGTAATCACTGGCATCACAATAGAAGCCGTAATCCCCATAGTGCGTGCAGACAGCGCCACCCCCTGGGCGTGGTTACCAGCCGAGGCCGTGACCACTCCACGGGCACGGGCAGCGGCGTCGAGCTGACGCATACGTGCATACGCGCCACGGATCTTAAAAGAGTGCACCTGCTGGCGGTCTTCACGTTTAACCAGCACTGGGTGCCCTACCCGCGCACTAATGGCAGGCATCGGCTCCAGCGGCGTATGCTCGGCTACCTCATACACTGGCGCACGTAGCACCGCCCGCAGGTAGTCGCCACCGTTCCACAAGCTCTGCTCGTCTTGGCCCATTTCCCCATCTCTCGACGTCGCCGCCACCGCAAGTAGCGGGGCGCTTGTTTGCGCCAAACAGCTAACTGTGGCGCATGAATAGCTACTGTTATAGCCCTAATTTGGCTCGGTCACGCACAGCACCCAGGTCTGCGCTGGTGGCCAGCATGGCGTAGGCACGCAGGGCCGCCGACACGTGGCGAGCACGCTGGTGGTGCGGGGTCCAGGCGGCAGTGCCGCGAGCTTCCTCCTGGGCGCGACGCTGGGCGATTTCTGCCTCGCTTAGATCCACGCGGATAGAGCGGGCCGGAATATCAATCTCAATCACGTCGCCGCTGCGCACCAAACCAATCAGGCCGCCGGCAGCTGCCTCAGGCGAGACGTGCCCAATGCTCAGGCCGCTGGTACCGCCGGAGAAACGCCCGTCAGTTAGTAGTGCGCATTCCTTACCCAGGTGCATGGATTTGATGTAGGTGGTGGGGTACAGCATTTCCTGCATACCCGGGCCGCCGCGTGGTCCCTCATGGGAAATAATGACGACGTCGCCGCTTTTAACCTTGCCGCCCAGGATGCCTTCGACGGCGTCCTCCTGGCTTTCAAACACCACTGCCGGACCGGTGAAGGTCAAGATGGAGGCGTCCACACCAGCGGTTTTAACAATGCAACCCTTTTCGGCGATATTGCCGAACAGTACCGCCAGGCCGCCATCACGAGAATAGGCGTGCTCTAGGTCGCGGATGCAGCCGCCAGCGCGGTCAGTGTCTAGCTCGCTGAAGCGGTTAGCTTGGGAGAACATTTGGGTGGTGCGCTCGCCGCCGGGGGCGGCTAGGTATCGTTCACGTACCTGTTCGCTGGGGTGGCGCATAATGTCGTAGGTTTCCAGCTGCTGACCCAAGGTGGTGTCCAGCACGGTAGTGGTATCAGTGTGTAGCAGCCCGGCTCGGTCTAGCTCACCTAGGATGCCCATAATGCCACCGGCGCGGTGTACATCTTCCATGTGGTACAGGTTGGTGGAAGGAGCCACCTTGCACAGGTGTGGCACCTGGCGCGAGAGGCGGTCAATATCTGCCATGTGGAAGTCCACCTCGCCCTCCTGGGCGGCAGCTAGCAGGTGCAGCACGGTGTTGGTGGAGCCACCCATAGCAATGTCTAGGCTCATGGCGTTTTCAAAAGCAGCCTTGGTGGCAATGGCGCGTGGGGCCAGGTTGGCCTGGTCCTGCTCATAGTAGGCCTTGGTGATCTTCACGATCTGGCGACCGGCCTGCTCAAATAGGGCTTTACGGTCGGCGTGGGTGGCCAGCAGCGAGCCGTTGGTGGGGAGCGACAAGCCCAGCGCCTCGGTCAGGCAGTTCATGGAGTTAGCGGTGAACATACCCGAGCAGGAACCGCAGGTGGGGCAGGCAGCGCGTTCAATGGCGCTAATGGTTTCGTCCGAAACAGTGGGATCGGCGGCGTCCATCATGGCGTCAATCAGATCCAGTTTGCGGATCTGGCCGTCAATGTAGCTTTTACCTGACTCCATAGGCCCACCAGAGACGAAAATGGTGGGAATATTTAGGCGCAGCGAGGCCATCAACATGCCGGGGGTGATCTTGTCGCAGTTGGAGATACACACTAGGGCGTCAGCGCAGTGAGCGCGCACCATGTATTCCACACTGTCAGCGATCAATTCACGGCTGGGCAGCGAGTAGAGCATACCCTCATGGCCCATGGCGATACCGTCGTCAATAGCGATGGTGTTGAATTCCTTGGCGATACCGCCAGCTGCTTCGATCTGCTCAGCCACGATTTTGCCAACATCACGCAGGCCCACGTGTCCGGGTACAAACTGGGTGAAGGAGTTGGCGATGGCAATAATAGGCTTGCCGAAGTCAGAGTCTTTGACCCCGGTGGCGCGCCAAAGCGCGCGAGCACCGGCCATATTGCGGCCCATAGTAGATGTGGCACTGCGGTAGATCATCTAATTCCTCGCTCCAGGCGTGTGGCGCACGCCTTTGCACGGTGCAGAGCAGCCCACACACTATCTAGGTCCTAGTTTCCCACGGCCAGGGCGTGAGTCAAAAACTATTAGTTGCGCTGGAGGCGATTTAGCGCACCACTTCTTGCAGCATGTCCAAGTCTTTACCGTTTTGGGAGACATATTCAGAAACCGTGTCAGAGTTGAAAGCCCGGCACACCGCCGTGAGCCTGTTACGATCCAGGTTAACGATCGACTGGCCGTCATCGCTTGTGCCCGTACCGGTTACCGGCGCCTGGAAGAAGTGCACATCGGCTGGGCGAATTGAGCTAGCTGAGCGTCCCAGCGAAATCATCTCACTGGTGGTTAGGCTTTCATCCACTGCCAGATTCTTGTTAACTACATTCACGAAAGACACCAGCTTGCCCGGGTCGGTGAGCGTGTTGCGGTTTACTAGCGCCTTCAAAATTGAGCGCATCCAGGCTTGTTGACGCTGAATACGGTCAAAGTCGCCGCGCGCCACGGTGTAGCGTTCCTGCACGAAGATACGTGCCTGCTTACCGGTTAAGTGTTGCGGCCCAGCTGGCAATACATTTGCTGACTTTGCCGCATTCTGCTTACCCGTTAAGTCCAAAGGTTGAGACAGTGTCAAGTCGACGCCGCCTAACTCATCGGTAAGCGCCTCGAAGCTAGAAAAGTCAGCTAATACAAAATGGTCAATACGAATTTGCGTCAGCTTTTCTACGGTTTGAATTAACAGCTTAGGTCCGCCCCATGAGAAAGCTGCGTTAATTTTTGCGTAGGAAGCATGTCCGACGACGTCGTTAGCGGGAATCTCCACCCACGAGTCACGCGGGATAGACATGACATTGGCGCTCTTACGGTCACCCGATAGCTGCACCAGCATGATGGCGTCGGTACGTTGCGCACCTACCTTCCAGTCTGAGGGGTTACCGGCGCTAATACGCGAGTCTGAACCCAGCAGCAGGAAGGTAACCGGCTTGCCTTTAGTGGTTTGGGCGGCCGCCGGACGAGTGGATTCGTCAGGGAAAACGTTGCTAATCGTTTCAGGCCTGCCCAAAGAGAAGAAAAGCCAAGCCAGGGCGCCAGTCAAAATCAGCGCAAAAATAGCGAAAACACCAATAAAGGCGGTGACCACCCTGTGGCGGCCAAACCAACCTAGCAGGCCCTTGCGACGGCGTCGGCTAGAAGAGTGGTGACGCGAAGAGCCCGAACGGGATGAACCCGAACGAGACGAACCTGAACGCGAAGAAACGCGCGTCCCACTGCCAGCGGCGCCACTACGGCTGGAACTAGAGCGACGGCGTCGGCCAGAAGAGCTAGAAGAATGGTGAGAGTGGTGATGGCCGTGATGCGAAGAATGGTGACCAGAGCCGTGCGCAGCCTCGCTGACAGCCGTGTAATCTACCGGGTCAGAGTTATCAAACAGCGGCTTATCCGATTC
>ERZ1674276.255-NODE-255-length-10879-cov-7.071138_pt1 | contig 10879 bp, 9 predicted proteins | sample MGYA00581194_ERZ1674276 | MGnify/ENA primary metagenome ERZ1674276 (study PRJEB41354, sample SAMEA4873337) | human saliva metagenome | biome: human-associated habitat [ENVO:00009003]; feature: mouth environment [ENVO:08000002]; material: saliva material...
TCGGGAGGACACCGATGCGCGAGCGTCTCAGGACCACCGGGGAGTGTAGGCCGTGATGGCCATGTAATTGACCACGAGGACGAGGTCGTCGTACACGTGGAAGGATATTTCGCCAGTCCCAGCGAAGCCATCCGTGGGAGTGAAGCTACCAGAAGTGTGGAAGAGACCGACGCTGTGCATGTCGATGAGCGCGTCTCTGTCACCGCCGTAGTGGCTCCAGGTGTGGATGACCGAGTGGTCCTTGCTGATTGCCGCGTTCTGAGCACCCATGCGACATTCTCCAGTGGTCCGGTCTGGGGAGAATGTGTCGGAGGTAGTCGTTTCGCGGGTGGGGTGGGTGGAGCCGGTCGGTGTGAAGGAGAGGGTGTCGCAGACCGTTGCCCCGTTGTCGGTTGTCGTGGCCCGGGTGCGCAGCAGCCCTTCGGCCCATGGGGCCTCGCCGGTTGTGAGGAAGTCGCGCAGCTGCGCGCTCGTGGGCGTCTGCCCCCCGATGGGGAGCGCTGCCTTGTGGAACCCGGCGCCTGCGGAGGCGGAGATGGCGAAGGACTCCAGGGGGCGCCCGTCGGGGGTGAACACGGTCGCCTGGTCGGTCTTGGAGTCCGCCACGACCCAGCCGTCGGCGGTGGAGTGCAACTCGAAGCGGTGATTGTGGTTAACGTCGTGCAGGGCACGGACCTCCCCGGTCTGCGTGTTGATGATGTGTCCCTCCTGCGCGACCGGGTCGAAGAACCCCCCTAGCGGGGCGTTCTCGGCCGCGGGGCCCCATCTGAGGATTTGGAGGTCGTTGAGGGGCACCCATGTTCCCTCCCCGCATTCGGGGCAGTCCTGGTAGTCGCCCAGGGGGGTGGGGGTGGAGTCGCGTTCCCATCGCATCGTCCATTCGCCGTCCTCTTTTTCCCAGCCGGAGCAGATCCTGCGGCTGCAGGCGATGACGAGCCCGTCGCGGGAGGTGATCACGATCGTCGTGGCCAGTTCCGGCTTGTCCTGCCCGTCCTGGTTCCGCCCGGCCCACGGAGCGGGCGAGGCGGCTCCGGTGGTGGGATCCAGCCGATGCTCCCCCACGAAAAGGTCCTCTCCGACCATGACCAGGTGAGGCTCTATGTTGCGTGGGACGGCCTTGGAGACGACCGAGTTCCACTGGATGGCGGGCTCGGTGCCGGACACGTCGAGGCTGACGACCTTGAAGCGGTCGCTCTCTCTGAGTGGCAGGGCGAGGATCACCTGGTCGCCGTTCTTCATGGCTGCATACTCGCCAGCACCCATTGCGTAATGGTCCAGTTTCCATGCGATGTCGGTTCCGTTGGCCCACTTGGGGGAGGGGCGGCCGGTGTCGGTGTGGGTCCCGGTGTAGCCCTGGGATCGCAGTTTAGGCTTGTGGGGAGAATGGAAGGGACCCCAGACGTAGACGGCGGAGAGGACGAGTGCGAGCAAGACCCCGGCCGTGGTCAGGCACCTGCGGCGCATGCGCTGGCGTCGCTCGCGCAGGATTTCGGAGGGCTTCTTACTGACGATCGGCGAGACCTCCCTGCTGCCGAAGCGGGAGGTAGCCCCCTGCGCGTCGTCGCAGTCGGGGTCGTGGTCGGGGTGCTTATCAACGAGGGACATGGCGTTCTTTTCTCCGACGGCGAGTCATCGGACGACCTCTGATGACTCGCCGGACAGGGGCGGGGTGCTCGGTGCACCATAAGGCGAGACGAGTGCGGCCCCCGGGTGCTTGCTTCCCCTCCATTATGTCAAAGAAAACTGAACGACCGACAGGCTTTTCAAGTATTCGTCGCGACATTCCGTCGGTGCATGGCTCCCCAGTAAAAGCCGGAGCATCGGCGCCCCAGCGGCTGGGTTACCCCCCTGCCCGCACCATGAGGACACTCGCGAACGCCGCCACGCCCTCGCCCCTGCCCGTGAAACCCAGGCGATCCGAGGTCGTCGCCGACACGGTCACCGTGCCTCCGACGATCTCGCTCATGACCCGGCACGCCTCGGGCAGGCGCGCCGCCATACGCGGGCGGTTACCCACAACCTGTACGGTCGCGTTGCCGAGCACCCAGCCGGCCTCCGTCGTCATGCGCCGCACCTCCTCCAGGAGAGCACGCCCCGACGCGCCCGACCACTGGGGACGATCCACCCCGAACACGCTCCCCAACTCACCCAGGCCCGTGGCCAGCAGCATCGCGTCGCACAGCGCGTGAGCGGCCACGTCGGCGTCCGAGTGCCCCGCAAGGCCCCGCTCGCCGGGCCACTCCAGGCAGGCAACCATGAGGGGACGGGGCGAGTCGGGCGCCGCAAAGGCATGCACGTCGACCGCCTGGCCGACGCGAAAAGGCAGATCAGTCATGCCACTAGAGTAGCGTCACGCGGAAGCCGGAGTAAAGGCCGTGACCTGGCCCTTCGAGATCGCGATCACGAGGTCATCGAACGCCCACGTCAGCTGATCCGCGTTGGTCAACGCCGTGTTCTCGTGGACGACATCCCCGTCCGTGTCGAGGAAGTAGACATGGTCGGACTGCACATGCCCGCCATTCACGATGTACACGGCGGCGCCGTCGGTGCTCATACGCACCTCCGTCACATCCGGGGTACACCGCTCGCCGGAACCGATCGCCAGGCCCTTGGCGTCGTGCACGATACGCGAGCTCCCGCCCGATGTCGTGGAGACCGTGACGTCCTCGCACTTTCGGCCCGACACCTCGACCGTGCCCGTCGCCCACGGGGTCCTCCCGGTCTTCAGGTAGGTCTGGAGCTCTTCAAGGGTCGGGGCCTGTCCCCCGCGCACGATCTCATTCAGGTAGCGCGCCACCTGGAAGGAATCGACGAGAGTGCCGGAGGTATCGAAGAACTGCGCTTGGTCCCTGTCGATGACGACGGCGACACCGTCGCTGGCGACGAAGACATCGCGTCGGTAGCTGGTTGGGTCCAAACGAACCTTCTCCCCGAGCGTCGTCACCGTGCCTGTGCGCACGTTGATCAGCTGCAGGGTTCGCCTGTCCGCCACGGGTGCCAGGACCGACATGTCGTCGCCGCTGCCAACAACTGGGGCGTCCCGCATCTCCCAGATGCCGTGGCGCTCCTCCTGCAGCGACGTGATCGACTTCCACTGCTGCTTCCACTCGGAAGACTCCCACGTCCAGCCGGTGCAGGTTTCGGCACCCGAGCACGTCACGAGGACGTCTCCGGCCACCGTCAGGGGAGCGTCATCCACCCAGGGGGCTTCCTGAACCTCGCCCGTCGCCTTGTCCACCGTGGAGTTACCAACGATGAGCCTGTCGCCGATGGACGCCATGCGCAGATTCAAACGGTAGGAATCGCGGACCACGTTCGGGTTGCTGGAATCCCAGATGACCTGTGGCTGCGAGCCCGAAATATCGACGGCGGCGACGTCAAGCCCCTCGCGGATGGAATTGGTTGCGGCCACGTACAGGGTCGTGCCGTCGACCAGCGTCGTCACCTCATCGTGCTCCCCGCGGACCGGCGAGATACTGTCGAGGGTCCACGCCGTAGCGATGCCCGCCGCCCAGTCGCGGGAGATGTTCCCGGTGCTCGTGGCAGAACCGGAGTATCCCTGGGAGCTTGCCGCCATCTCGCGCGGCTGGGAACCCCACGGCACGAAGAAATAGCCGAGGACCACGAGGACGACGACCAGGAACGCAAGGATTGACAGAACGATGAACCACGCGCGCTTCGAAGAAACGTTTGAGGCGGCCCCCGGATCGTTCGGGCGCTGAATGGGGTTCGGGACCGACGACGGCGAGGCAAACGTGTTCGTCGACGAGGCGACACCGTTCGCTACCGGGGCACCCGCCGGCGGCTGGGAAATCGGGGCGCTCGAGGAATTGAAAGAGGAGGGCTGCGTCCACGGGAAATCGTTCGTACTCACCGGTCGTTTCTACCACAGTCGAGGGGCAACCTCCCCCGGCGTTCACGTGGCCCACGCCTCGTTCGTACATGTGACGAGGTCCGGGCTCCCTCGCCCCGCACGCCGCCGCCCGATAGGATCGACGCGTGCGCTACATTTCCACCCGACGCGGCCCCGACACCCCCACCCGATCCTTCAGCGACATCCTCTTGGAGGGCCTCGCCCCCGACGGCGGGCTCTACCTGCCCGAGGAGTACCCGGCCCTCGATGGATCCGACCTCGACACGCTGCGTGGCGTCCTGGCGGAGGAAGGGTACGCGGCCATGGCGGCCCGCATCCTGGCGCTCTTCGTCGACGACATTCCCGCCGAGGACCTGAACGCCATTGCGGCACGCGCCTACCGCACCCCCGCCTTCAGTGACCCCCGGATCGTGCCCGTCAGCGCCCTTCAGGGAAGCGGACTGCACCTGGCTCACCTCTCGGGCGGCCCCACGGCCGCGTTCAAGGACATGGCCATGCAGCTCCTGGGTGAGCTCTTCGAATACGAGCTCACCCGACGCGGCGACTGGCTCACGATCGTGGGGGCGACCTCGGGCGACACCGGCTCCTCCGCCGAGTACGCCCTGCGTGGCCGCCCCGGCCTCTCCGTCGTCATGCTCACCCCCGCCGGGCGCATGACCGCCTTCCAACGCGCCCAGATGTTCTCCCTTGCCGACTCCAACATCGTCAACGTCGCCGTTGACGGGGTCTTCGACGACTGCCAGGACCTGGTCAAGGCCGTCAACATGGACGCCGAGTTCAAGGCGGCCTGGCACGTGGGAGCCGTCAACTCCATCAACTGGGCGCGCCTGCTCGCCCAGGTCTGCTACTACGTGGCCACCTGGCTGCGCGTCACCGAGGAGGGGGCCGACGCCTCGTCGAAGGTGAGCGTCGTCGTGCCCTCGGGTAACTTCGGCAACGTGTGCGCCGCCCACATCGCCCGCCAGATGGGCGTGCCGCTGGGCACCCTCGTCGTCGCCACCAACGAGAACGACGTCCTCGACGAGTTCTTCCGCACCGGCGTCTACCGCCCCCGCTCCTCCGCGGACACGCTGGCCACCTCCAGCCCGTCCATGGACATCTCCAAGGCCTCGAACTTCGAGCGCTTCATCTTCGACCTGCTGGGCCGCGACGGTGACGCCACCCGCGCCCTCTTCGATGATGCCCTCGCGCGCGACGGCTACTTCGACCTGTCCGGCACACCCGAATTTTCCTCCCTGCGCGACACCTACGGCTTCACCTCCGGGACCTCCTCGCACGCGGACCGCCTCGCGGAGATCGCGCGCACGGAAAAGGAGAGCGGCTACCTTCTCGACCCGCACACCGCCGACGGCGTGCACGTCGCCCGCGCGCTCCGCTCACAGATCGAGGGCCCGCTCGTCGTCATGGAGACCGCCCTGCCCGTCAAGTTCGCCGAGACAATTCAGGAGGCCACCGGCCACCTGCCGCCCGTGCCCGAGCGCTTCGAAGGCATCGAAGGCCGCGAAGAGCGCGTCACCCCGCTGGCCAACTCCGCCGAGGACCTCAAGGCTCTCATCCGCGAGCGCGTGCGCCCCGGCGCCTGAGTTTTCCCTCACTCGACGAGGCCCGAGCCCCCACCGGCGAAGCCGCGCGGTTGCGCAGTCGGGGCCCGGGCCTCGTTACATACTTCCGCGAATGCGGCCGCGGGCGGAAGCGGGCCAGGTGCCCAGGTAGGATTGAGCCATGCTTCACCTGTACGACTCGAAGAGCGCCCGCGTCCAGCCCCTGACACCGGTCACCCCCGGGAAGGTCGGCATCTACCTGTGCGGCGCCACCGTCCAGGGATCCCCCCACGTCGGCCACCTGCGCGCCGCCGTCTCCTTCGACACCTTGATCCGTTGGCTGCGCCGCAGCGGCTACGAGGTCACGTACGTGCGTAACGTCACCGACATCGACGACAAGATCCTGACCAAGTCCGCCCAGGCTGGCTGGGACTGGTGGGCCTGGGCCTACCGCTTCGAACGCGAGTTCACGAGCGCCTACGACACCCTCGGCGTCCAGGCCCCCACCTACGAGCCGCGCGCCACCGGACACATCCCCGACCAGATCGACCTCGTGAGCCGCCTCATCGACGCCGGGCACGCCTACAGCGACGGGCGCGGCAACGTCTACTTCGACGTACACTCTCAGGCCGACTACGGGTCGCTCACCCGCCAGCGCCTGGCCGACATGCGCACCACGGAGGACGACGCGCAGATCGACGAGGCCGTCGAGGCCGGCAAGCGCGACCCCCGCGACTTCGCCCTGTGGAAGGCCACCAAACCCGGGGAGCCGGACACCGCCTCGTGGGAGAGCCCGTGGGGACGAGGACGGCCGGGCTGGCACCTCGAATGCTCCGCCATGTCGAGGCGATACCTGGGCGACGAGTTCGACATTCACGGCGGCGGAATTGACCTGCGCTTCCCACACCACGAGAACGAGCAGGCACAGTCCCACGGGGCCGGGTGGGCGTTCGCGCGCCTGTGGGTGCACAACGCGTGGGTGACCACCAAGGGCGAGAAGATGTCCAAGTCGCTGGGTAACGTCCTGTCCATCGGGGCACTCACCGAGGAGCACCCGGCGGTCGCCGTGCGCTGGGCGCTGTCCACTGTCCACCACCGCTCCGCCATCGAGTGGGGGCCCGACACTGTCCACGCCGCCCACGCCGCATGGGAGAAGTTCTCCTCCTTCGTGGCCCGAGCGATCGAGGCGGTCGGCGAGGCGGGCGCCGACGAGATCGCCCTGGGACCGGGCGACCTCCCCGAAGCCTTCGTCGCCGCCATGGACGACGACCTCAACGTCGCCGGAGCGCTCGCGGTCCTGCACGAGCACCTCAAGGCCGGCAACGCCGCGCTGGCTGCCGGGGATGCCGACGGCACTTACCGCGAGCAGGTCCTGGTTCGCTCCATGCTGGACGTGCTGGGCCTGGACCCGGCCTCGCAGCAGTGGCGCGGCCAGGCGGGCATCGACGCGGGCGCGGCTGCGGCGGGCGAGCACTCGGCTTTGGATGCGCTGGTTGGGGCTGTGCTGGAGGAGCGTGCGCAGGCGCGCGCCGCCAAGGACTGGGGCCGGGCCGACGAGCTGCGCGACCGCCTTGCCGCCGCCGGTGTTTCCGTCGCCGATGGGCGCGATGGCGTAACCTGGAGCGTCGGCTGATCCGCGGTTGAGCTGCGGCCGAGCGCCGGGCTGCTTGATGCGCCCTGGGCGGCGGCCCGCGCGCTCGCCGTCCGCGCCGCGAGCTTCGCTCGGCGCGCCCGCTCGAAGGCCTGCCAGGCTCCGCCACCGCCCACGGGCACCGCAGCCAGGCCTTGCAACCTTCCGGTGCCCTCCACATCGGCGCGGCTACCAAGGAACCGCGTTTTGGCTTGTTGTGGAGGGGTATTGCACTACTTGGGGAGGCATTGCACCCGATCCGTAGGCATTGCACCCGTTCTGAACGGGTGCAGCGCGACGTAACGGGTGCAGTGTGACGTAACGGGTGCAGTGTGACGTAACGGGTGCAGCGCTACGTAACGGGTGCAGTGCGCTACGCGCTGTCGAGCCAGCCACCTGATGTCAGGAAACGTGGTGATCAGCAGGGCAGAACCGCTTGGGTAGACACTGCGGTATCTGGTACTTAGAGCGATGTCGCTCGGTCGTGCAGTGCATCCCTGATTGGCGCGATGCCTCCCAGGGGAGAGGCAGAGAACGCGGCCACGGCGTCGACGATGAGGATTGCATCCCGGGTGCCGCGAGAGTCCCTTTCCGCACTGTACGCTGGTCAGGAGGCATTCTCGAGAGAACGACAGGAGGAACGGCATGGAGTACGTGGCGCTGCTGCGCGGCATTAACGTCGGGGGTAAGAACAAGGTCGTCATGAGTGAGCTGCGCGAGCAGGTCGCCGACGCAGGCTACGGGAACGTTCGCACCTACATCAACAGCGGCAACCTTCTCTTCGAGACGGACGCCCCGCGTGACGAGGTCGCTCAGAGCGTTGAAGCCCTGCTGGAGAGCCACTACCCCTTCCCGATTCGCGTGGCGCTCCTGTCAGGGCAGGACTATCTCGCGGAGCTGTCGGGCGTGCCCGAGTGGTGGCACGGGGATGTCGCGCGACGCGACGCGCTGTTCTACACGCGAGGCCTCGACCGGGCCCGCGTGCGCGAGCGCATCGAGGCGATGCCCCTGGGTGACGAGGCCGTTTACTTCGGCGAGAACGCCGTCTTCTGGGGCAAGTTCAACGAGACGGAGTTCCTCAAGACCGCCTACCACAAGTACCTGCTGCGCGAAGACTTCTACCGTCAGGTGACGATCCGCTCCGGCGCAACGGTCGAGCGCATCGCGTCGATGCTGTCACAGGACTGACGCGCCCGATCGTGATCTTTGCCCCCGCGCCCGGTCACGGCGCCCCGAGGAGGAATGAAACCCGTACCCTGGTGTCAGTTCGAGTTTGATGAGGAGACACCATGGCCGCACACAGCGGGCGCCCCGGCGCCATCCGTAAGAAGGGCACCAAGAAGGGCGCGCAGGTGGGCACCGGCGGGCACTCGCGCCGCCGCCTCGAAGGAAAGGGCCCGACCCCCAAGGCAGAGGATCGCACCTACCACCCCGCCCACAAGCGCAAGGTCAAGCGCGAGGCCCGGGAAGCCCAGGAGGCCGCCATCGCCCGCGCACGCGCCAAGTCCTCCATCCGCATCAAGCCTGGCCACGAGCTGATCGCCGGGCGCAACCCGGTCGCCGAGGCCGCCCGCGCCTCGGTCCCGATTGAGCGCGTCTTCGTGCTGGACAACGTCAAGGACGACCGCGTGGAGGAGGTCGTGCGCCTCGCCTCGGCTATGGGGGCTCCCGTCTACGAGGTGACCCGCCGCGACCTGGACGTCGCGACCGACGGGGCGGTTCACCAGGGGGTGGCCATCGAGGTGCGCGGCTACGAGTACGCTGATGCTTCCGACCTCATCGCGGGGTCTCTGCAGCAGCTGGGCCACCCGCTCCTCGTCGCCCTCGACCAGGTGACGGACCCGCACAACCTGGGTGCGGTCCTGCGCAGCGCGGGCGCGTTCGGCGCCGACGGCGTCATCATCCCTGAGCGTCGCAGCGCGGGCGTCAACACCACGGCGTGGAAGGTGTCGGCCGGCGCGGCGGCGCGCGTGCCCGTGGCTCGCGCGACGAACCTCGTGCGTGCCCTGGAGGAGGCCAAGCGGGCCGGCTACTTCGTGGTCGGCCTGGATGGCGGAGGGGATGCGCCCCTGCGTGGCCTGTCGCTCGCCGACGGCCCGCTCGTCGTGGTCACGGGGGCCGAGGGCGCGGGCCTGTCCCGCCTCGTGCGGGAAACCTGCGATCAGATCGTGTCCATCCCGATCGCCTCCACCGTCGAATCCCTCAACGCGGCGGTCGCCACGGGCATCGCCCTGTACGAGGTGGCCTCCCTGCGCGCCAAGGCCTGAGCGCTCGTCCGGCGCGCGAGTCCTCCTATGCCCGCACCCCCTCGCGACGCGGGCCCGGGGGTGCGCCGTCTTGCCTGGCGAGAGCGGCGGGGGAGCCCCCCGACGCGCGCGGGGTGAATGAACAAGCTCGCCCCGAGAGGAGAGCAAGGCCAGGCGGGACGCGGGCAGTGCTGGGTCAGCTCGCCCACATGGCGTTGACCGTCGCGTGAGCCTCGCGGTACTGATCGAGCGCCGACTCGAGAGCTTTCTTGTTGTCCGCGAGGGACTTGGCAACATCCCGCAGCTTCTTCTCGTGCCCCACGGCGCGGTCGAGGGCCGCGGACGCGGCCTCGCCCTCCCAACCATGAGCCAGGAGCGATGCCGCCTGCGGAACACCGTCGATCAGGGCCTCGAGCTCGTCGGCTCGTGCCCCGAGGGTGGTGGCCAAGGCCTGGAGTTCATCCTCGTTGACGTAAATCTCGCTCATTGTTATCTCCTGCGGTGCTGGTTGACATCCAGGTTCTCCGCGCGGCGCGGGTGCGCCCGCGAGGCGTGCGAGCGTCGGCGCGAAGGCGTCCCGGAGGGGAGGAAAGCCCGTCGGCGCACAGCTTCCTGCGCGTGCCAGCGAGTTGACCTCCCCGCTCCACCAAATTAACACACTCTGTCAGAGTTTGATAGAGCGGGGACGACAGGCGCCCCCTTCCTGCTCGTCGGGAGATCTCAGACACCTCGTGATCGACGGCGAACGGATCCGACCGTGGATGCCGCCTCGGGATGGGGCTAGGGCTGGGGACCGAGGAGGGGACCTCGTTTGGCTTTCGCTTCCTTCTTCGCGTCCCTGCGCATGATGGCGATGCTTCGGAAGTAGAACAGGTGGTCTTTGGGTAGATCTCCTCCGAAGAAGCGTTTGGGCGTGCCCAGCAGTGTGCCCTGCTTGTGGAGCGCGATCGCGAGATCGCGCAAGGCGGTGTCCATGAAGGCGTTGGTGACCATCGGGTCCATCGAAGTGATGTTGCCGTCGAAACACCACAGCTCGCTCGCGGGGCGGCCACCCACCGAGCAGGCGCGAGCGGCGATGATGATGCGTGTGCGCTCCTGTCGCGCGCGCTTGATGGACCTGGGTGCGAGCGACGGAAAGAGCCCGATGATCGGGATCTCGTCGAAGAACGAGGACATGGCGAAGTGACGCGCGTAGCTGCCGGTGACGAGCTCGGTGCCGATCCAGCCGTGGCTGGCGAGCTGTTCGCGCATTCCTGGCGTTCCGTTGCGCGCCCCCGTGGACACCCAGTAGTCGGCGCAGCTCGTCGCCGCTTGGTGCGGGTCGGTCGCCAGCTGCGCGTAGAAGTAGCGGTCTCTGTTCAGAAGCCGCATCCTCGAGGACGAGGCCGGTGGTGCCGTGTTCATTCTGTCCCTTCCGGGGAAAGATGCGGGAAAAGGCGTGAAGTTGTCGCCGCGCATCTGGATGAGGTTGTTGGGGCGAGAAGGTGGTCCTCGGGTATGCCTGTGTCGGACGCGGGACCCGCGGCGCTGCGCGGAGGCGCCGCCCGAGGGAGGATCATGGCTCCGAGTGTATGCGACATCGCGACCT